>OHYN01000034.1_pt1 | contig 48971 bp, 33 predicted proteins | sample 1580251 | NCBI WGS metagenome assembly OHYN01 (sample SAMEA3882523, study PRJEB24775) | human gut metagenome | biome: human-associated habitat; feature: intestine environment; material: feces | place: Netherlands | collected 2009/2010
TAATGAACAGGCTATGCCTAAAATGAAAACAATCACTTAATATCACATGATTAAAAGCTTTTTCGTTCAATATGAGAATGCCTTTAATATATTTATACATTTATAAACCTTCACTTCGCTCGAAAAATACCATTTTTATTCATCTTTTTACTAAAAACCGTTCAGGTAGGATTCACCACCATATCTTTGATTCTGACAATTTTATTATTAACGTGCACCTGATGAAAGGTTTAGTGCGCACACTGCATAGGTTTGCATATAGTGAAACATAACCAATTGCAGGTGTGCCTAAATTTACATTATATGAAAAAGATAAGTCAGAAACTTAGGAGATTAAGGGATGCAAAAGGTTATTCACAAGAGTATGTTGCTGAAAATATGGGAGTTTCACCATCTACAGTATCCAGAATTGAAACAGACTGTAGTTCTGCAAAAGTAGAGCAATTACAGGCATACTGCGATATTTTAGACATTACTCTTGGTGAGCTATTTGCATGTGATGCAAGTGAATCCAAACAAAGGAAGATTTCACTTAACATTTCTCTTGATGTAGATTCCCAAGAAGACTTGAATAGAGTTTATGAAGCATTTAAAATATTAGGTCACCAATAATAGTAAAGTATGGAAGTAATTACCATTGATAGTGAAGCCTTTCAAAGTCTGAAAGAGCAGCTGAACCGTATAGAGAGTTATATCGAGCGTTCAACTACCCTAAGTAAAGAGATTGATGATGCCCTGGAGCTGAGTTCAAAGGATGTAATGGAAGCACTTGCCATATCTGAGTCCACGTTATACAGATGGAGAAAGAAAGGCATAATCAGATACAGATATGCTGAATCCGGCGACGTAAGATATTTCTACAATTCGCTTTTTGTGGGAATTAAATGTTATCAGATTAAAGTACCAGCAATGCCAAAGGAAGAAGCTTTAAGAAGACTCAGCGAGTTCAAGGACAACATAATTCTAAACAGTTACATGAGTAAAGATAGACGAAATGATAAACAAGGAAGAAATACTGGACCGTACTAACAGGGGGCTTGATGTGTTTAAATATTATCTTCGGATAGATTTCCGACCTGGAAAAAACTTCAAGAATCCGTTATATGATGATAAAAACGCCTCATGCAACATCTACTTTGACAGACATTCACGCACCTTCAAGATGAAGGACTTTGGTGACGAAAGTTATTCCGGTGATTGTTTCTGGTTCGTTGCCACAATAAAAGGCTGGAATGTCAAATCAGACTTTTCCAATATAGTCAGTCTTATAAACTCAGACTTGAATCTTAATCTTGCACCAAGTACAACAGGAACATACACCACTACTACAGCAAAAACGACAACAGTATCCAAAGAAGATATTTCCCCAAATATAGCAGTAGAAAAGAATACAAGTTCTTTTAAAGTCGAATCAAAACAATTCACATCTACCGAACTTGGATATTGGCAAAAATATGGCATAAAGCTCTCCACTTTAAGGCTTTATCATGTAACATCTGTAAAATCGTACGAAAGCATAAACAGAAATAATGAGCCATTCAAAATAGACTCATCAGATTTAGATCCCATTTTTGCCTATAACGGGAATGGATATGTAAAGCTTTATAGACCATTAAATAATAAAATGCGCTTTCTGTATGGTGGTGAAATGCCTGAAGTATATTGTTTTGGATTGGAACAACTGCCAAACAAAGGAGATATTGTTTTCATAACAGGCGGAGAAAAAGATGTGATGTCACTCTATTCAAAAGGATTTTTTGCTGTCTGCTTCAACAGTGAAACAGCATCCATTCCAACAACCATGATAGAAATGCTTGAAAGGAAATTCAGACACATCATCATTTTATACGATTCTGATGAGACCGGTAAAAGAGAATCTCTACGCCATTATAATGCCTTGTCAGACCACAATGTCATACGTCTGGAGCTGCCATTGTCAGGAAGCAAAAAGGAAAAGGACATATCGGATTTCTTTGCCCTTGGTAAAAGCGCATCAGATTTACGGGAACTTATCACAAATTCATTGGAAAAACTATATTCTCATACACTCATGTTACTCAAATCATGCGAAATGGACTATAACAATCCACCTGAAATTTCTAAAACTGTTGTATCTGTCAATGATGTACCATTAGGAACATACGATAATCTGTTTTGTATAACCGGAGGTGAAGGCACAGGTAAAAGCAACTTTATTTCAGCCATCATAGCTGGAACATTGATAGATGAAACAACTGATTCTTCTGTTGATACATTAGGACTGGATATCTGTCCAAACTATAATCAAAAGGCGATACTTCATTATGACACAGAACAATCAGAGTATCAGCTTTACAAGAACCTTTCAAAGACATTAAAACGAGTCGGAATTGATTCTGTTCCGGAGACATATCATACATTTTATCTGGCATCCATGTCCAGGAAAGAAAGGCTACAGATTATAAGGGACAGCATGGACCTGTATTATCACCGTCAGGGAGGAATACACCTTGTCGTTATAGACGGAATAGCAGACTTAATCCGTTCTGCAAATGATGAAACAGAAAGTATAGCCATTGTTGATGAACTATACAGACTTGCAGGCATATACAAAACATGTATAATTTGTGTTTTGCACTTCGTACCCAATGGTATCAAACTTAGAGGCCATATCGGTTCAGAACTACAAAGAAAAGCTGCAGCTATCCTCTCCATTGAGAAAGATGAAAATCCTGCTTACTCAGTTGTAAAAGCCATCAAAGTAAGAGATGGTAGCCCTCTTGATGTTCCCATGTTACTCTTTACCTGGGACAAAACAAAGGACATGCATGTCTATGCCGGAGAAAAATCCATCGAAGATAAGGAAAAGCGAAAACGTACAGAACTTTCCAATATTACCAAAGAGATATTCAAGTCACGAAAAAAGGTATCTTACAATGACTTGACAGAATTAATAATGGATATGCTTGACGTAAAAGAACGTACAGCCAAAAGCTATATCCGATACATGAAAGAAAACGAAATGTTGTCGCAAGACTCCAATAACTATTACATAACTGGGAATATCAGCCTATGAATAATGATGAAGAAATGGATGTATGGATAAAAGAAATCCTTACACGCCTTAAAGCCATAGAAACTACATTGAGCAATCTGGAGAAGAGCCAACTGCTGGTTGGTCCAGACACTCTTCTCGATGTGGTAGATGTTTCCAAAATAGTCAAGATTGCCCCAAAGTCTGTTTACCGCTGGGCTTACGAAAGAAAAGTTACTTCGGTAAAGATTGGTGGCAGACGATTATTTTATGCAAAAGATGTTCTTGCACATCAAAAGGAAAGACGATAAGAATATAAGTATTAACGTTTTGCGAAATACAATAATAATTGTAATTTTGCAAACGCTAATAATATCTTCAAACAGTTATTTATTAGAATATTACAATTTAAAAAACAGCATTATGAGCTTTGGATATACAGTAAATAAAGAAAAGAATGGGGTTTTATTAGCATACCTCGCAGAAAGAATTCCTAACATAACCCTTAGGAAGCTACTGAAGCTGGTATATCTTACAGACGAAAAATTCACTATTGAAAGAGGATTCCCTCTAACCTGGTTCAGTTACTTTGCATGGAAAAAAGGCCCTGTTGCACCTGAAGTATATGATGTAAAGAACGGATCATTTTCAGAGTATGTACAGTGCCATCGTAACAACGAAGACAAATGTGAAATTTCTCCGGTTAGCGGTATTCTCACACAAGAAAAGCTAAACCTCTACAGTCAGTATGAAATGGATATGATCGATAAAATCATTTCTACATACGGATCCATGTCTGCAGATGAGCTTACTGACATTACCCATCTTGATGATACCCTGTGGAGTAAAGTAGTGAATGAAAACAATCTTACTTTTTCAGATTCAGGTCGTTCTGACTGTGAAATTCATCTGAACAGTCTTATTGAAGGTGATGAAGAAAAAGAAGAAGTTTTTGAGGATGCACTGGAATATATGCAGTTCTGTAATGCGACATCGGTATGTTAAAGGCTAAGAATATTATCTACGGTTTTTGTACCTTTACAAATCCTCCCAAAAACAAGTATCTGATTTCCCTCTATAGAAGTGAGACACTGAATGTTGTTGCCGTATTTCCTACTTCGAGAAAACGTTCCGGTAGCTTATCACCAAAACACGGCAAGAACTACAGAGGAAAGGATATTGTATCGTACGTATTTGAAGCCAACAGGTGCATTGGAAAGAAATATAGTTCTGACGAAGATTTCTCTTTTCCACTGGTAACTACCATCCCATTTGATTATTGTTTCCAGGAAGGTGAACAGGAAAATCTTCTAAAGTCATTTGAGTCTGCTGAGGTTGTAGGAGTTCTCTCGGATGAAGAATACATAAACTTGATTTATGCTTTTTCCAAAAGTCCATTAACTCCACGAAAGTATATACCGATTTTTGAGAAGATATTAGAAGTATTTTTCTCATTAAATAAAGATCTGTAAATTTACAAGACCTTATTTTAAGACTGTGACGTATCAGCTAAAGGAGTTTATTTTATTTCTGGGTTGTCAAAAGCTCTATAAAATAAAAAATATTATTAACTTTGAATACATTTAGAGCGAGTGAGATTTCTGAAGCTTATCTTTAGAGTGAACTTTCATCAGCTTTTGCAAATTGGTGCAAAAGGATAATGCTTCTAAAGTAGCAAATATTTAACGATATAATTTCTGAAAGGAAAGATAATATTGTGATAATATTGCTAATATTAGATAGTAATTTACTGAGTTTATCTGTATTCATGGCTGTTATGGTTATGATTATATTTATAAACAAAGTTAAGGATATTATTCTAAATATCTTAGGGGTGAGGTCTTTAACATGGCCTCTTGTTTACTCATCGAAGGCTACGTAATATTTTACGTTAAACTCCGTTCTTACTCGCTCTATACTTTATATTCTGAGGTATGGTATTTCTATTTAGAGAAGATTTAATTGATACATCATTTTTATGTGGCTATTAGAATGAATTCTCATAAAGAAATGTATACTTTCTATATAAACAGATAAGGCATTATTCTAAATACACAAAAATGAAAGCAAATAAAAGCTGGTTTAAGCTTAAACGATATCCACATATTGGTCTTCCCATATCACCTGATCAAAGAAATGATATTGAAAAATTTATTCATAATAAAATCAAAATATCACATTATGCTTTTTTACCGTTGATTAGAAGGGAACATAGAACATTCAAATATAAACTTTGCCCAGACGGTAAATTTAGAAAAAAAACCAAAATACGTCATATTAGTTATGCTTCACATTTTGATTCATTAATATACTCTTACTATGCTCAACAATTAAGTAAGAAATATGAAATATTTCTGAAAAACAACAATTTAGGAAACAATGTTATTGCATATCGTTCTGTACCAAAAGAGCCAAAAGGAAGTAAATGTAATATTGATTTTGCTAAAGAAGCATTCAATTTTATAAAAGAGCAATCTGTACATACCTCACTATCTGTCATTGTTACAGACATAAATTCTTTTTTTGATAACATAAACCATGCATTATTAAAAAGAGCGTGGAAATTCATTTGTGGAGAGATGAGTTTAGGCATTGACGAATATAACATTTTTAAACATGTTACTCGTTTTTCTTATATAAGCAATCAGGAATTATTTGAGTTGTTTAAAGACAAAATGATTTGTTCAAAACCTCAAAGTAATAAATACATAGAAAGGAAGGTAAAGAACATGAAGTATTTTCGAAATAAAAATGTTGTAGCCTTCTGTAACAAAGATAAAATATCATTTATTCGTTCTAAAGGTCTAATAAGATTAAACCAACCCAATGTTGGTATTCCTCAAGGATTGCCTATCAGTGCAATCCTTGCTAATATTTATATGTATAGGTTTGACTGGCAGCTTTCAAAATATGTTGAATCATTAGGTGGTTTTTATCGTAGATATTCCGATGATATTATGATTGTTTGTCCAAGTTGTAATACTCATGGTTGTATTAATAAATTAAATACAGAAATAAAAAATGTCAAACTAACAATTTCTGAAGATAAGACTAAAATATACCAAGTTTACAAAAACTGTAAGCTTGAAACCTGTGTCAGAAACCAGGAAAAATACTCAAGTATTGAATATTTAGGATTTGCGTTTGATGGTAAGTCTATTAGAATCAAAAATAAAGGAATAAATCATTACTATCTTAAAATGCGCAAAAGTATTGACCGTAAAAAAAAATATGCCATTTACAAAAAAGATAATACGTTAGGATATTTATTCGTTAATCAAATACTTAAAAAATATACTCCTATTGGTAGCAAATGCCATAAAATCCGTAAACGTGATAAGAAAACAAAGAAGTTCTTTTATACAGGTAAAAGGTCTTATGGGAATTACTGGAGTTATATTATTAAATCTGCTGCAATTTGTGAATCAAAAGAAATTTTACATCAATTAAAACGCAATAAACCAATTCTTAAAGCACTGATAATTAAAGCAAAACAGAATATTTATAGTTCTATATCTAAAAGACAATGGTTCGAGTATTACAATTATGGTGGTAGAATTTTTACCAATATCCAAAAAAGAAAATAAAGTTTTATTAAATTCCTCTTGGGAATAACGCCCAAGATATCAGTTTTCCCGAGAGTATATGTAAATCGGGTACGTAAATAGAACTGTGTCAATCCTTTAGTTTCTCCTTCTTTCCACTCAATATTCCTTCATATATATTTGATATTCTGATATTTTCCCAAAAGTAAAATTAGAGAAGGTTATGATTGTTAAGGATTGACACAGTTTGAATTACGTTCTCGAGTATATGTAAATCCATTTTATCTTTCTATCTCCATTTCACCTTAACCCCATCATTTCCCTTATCAATCCTATTATGAACCTCTCCTGAAGTATCAGCCTTAACCACTTGTTCCTTATCACCATCATCCTTATTCTTATTAATAGTAAGACTAATTTTGCGGTCCAGCTCAGAAAGTTCAGATTTCAGTTTTCTCAGCTCACCTTCCTTTTTCCATTCACCTGAAGCTATAGCTTTATAAGTTTCAACGTCACGTTTTACTTTTTCAAGTTCACGCTCATGGTTTTCTATTACCTTAGGAATTTTTTCCAAAGCAGACAAAAAGTTCATGCAAGCCAATTTGGGATCATTTGCCAAATGACCGTTATTATGAGTATAGTATATGTTTCCCATACCCTTAACCATAAAACGGTTATCCACAAAATCGAACATATCCTTTTGGGATGCTTCACTCTTTACTACCACCTGAAAACCATAAATCTCACCTATCTGCTGGTATTCACCATTGGTTCTGGCTTTATTAGAAACCTCCTGGAGTTTTGCGGCAAGGACTTTGACATCCTGGCTTTCAATTCCATTCAATTTTAAGTCATTAAGCAAATTACCGTCACTATCTTTACGTGCAAGACGGTTGAACTGCTCCATATCTGCTTTAGCTTCATTAGCCTGCCTTGTATGAAAGTCAATAGATTTGTCAATCGTATTCAAACGGAATCTTGCTTCATCACGTTCCTTGGCAAAGCTCTTACGTTCACTTTCAAGTGCCGTAATCTTCTTTTCCAACTTGGCTTTCTCCAACAAATCCGTGTTACCAGAAAGAATAGCCACATATTCACTGAAGTTAAGTCCATTCTGTTCATCCATTCCACCTTCATCAATGGTTCTTTTACCCAAACTGTTAGTCTTTAGCTGATTGATAAACAACTGCTTGTTATGTAACAGATTGAATTTATATGAATCAAGGGACTTCTCTACAGCATATACAATCACATCAACTTTATTGTCAGCATGTTGTTTGGCTACCCAGTTGCCTTTACGAACAGCACGGCCATCACGTTGCTCCAAAGCAGAAGGAACCCAGGGCGTGTCAAGATGATGCACCGCAACAGCAAGTTCCTGTGCGTTAACTCCTGTACCCAACATTTCTGTTGAGCCGAACAGCACTCTGATAGTTCCTTTATTCATTCCCTCTATCATTGCTTTTTTAGCCTGTTCAGTCTTACATTCCTGAATAAAACGAACCTCCGAGGAAGGGATACCATAATCTTCCACCAGTTTACGTTTGATTTCAGAATATACACTCCATTCTCCAGGCTTATAAGTACCAAGATCGGAAAATACAAACTGCGTACCCTTTACAAAATCAAATTTCTTGTAATATTCCGAAATCATTTTAGCACAATGAGAAGCTTTATTGTCCACATGATCCTCATATGACGGATCTATCATTCGCATATCAAGTGACATCTTTCGTGCATAGTCAGTTGCAATGAGCATCTTTGCATTCTCTTCTTTTTGTGACAATGGTTCTCTGCCCAACAAAGTAGCATCACCTGTACGGGCAAATTCCACCAGCTTCTTTATAAATTCCTCCTGAATAGGTGTAGGTGGGATATTATGGAGAATCCCATTCTTCTCCGGTCGGTCTATACCTATATCCTTCGCTGTACGATAGTCGCAGATTTCAGCATAGAAAGCAGCCAGCTCCGGAACTTTGATAAAGTGACGGAATCGTTCCTTCTGTACAATTTCATTAGTTACAGAAAACTCATAGTCAGTAGTCTTCTTCGCAAACACAGCTGCCCAAGCATCAAAACTGTTTATATTCTGCTTTTCAAGTGCCTGAGGTCTTAGATATTTAAATAGCAGATAAAGTTCCGTAAGTGAATTGCTGATAGTTGTACCACTTAGGAAAGTAGCACCAAGATCTTTTCCGGTCCTCTCCTGAATGGTACGGATAGCAAACAGCATATTGAGTGCCCTCAAACTTCCATTCGAGTTTCCAAGTCCGGCTACACGGTCATGACGTGTGTTGAACATCAGATTTTTAAATTTATGGCTTTCATCTACAAACAGATGATCTATACCCATTCGTTTGAAATCCACCACATCATCCTTTCGTGAAGCTATATCGTCTGCAATACTTTTCAATTTAGCTTCAAGATTCATCTTTCTCTTCTCCACACCTTTCAGCATGGCACGTGATACCTCCTTACCCTGCTCGATAAGAACCTGCAGGTTTTCTTCCACACTGTCAAGTTCCTTCTGAAGAATTGCCTGCTGAATATCCAAAGACTGAGGTATCATTCCAAACTGCTCATGCGTAAGGATAATACAATCCCAGTCATTGTTCTTTATGTCATTAAAGATACGCTGTCTGTTCTGTGGAGTAAAATCATTCTTGCCGGGATATAGTACTCTGGCATTTGGATAAGCCTTTCTGAAAGTGTTTGCAATATCAAACACATTTGCCTTCAGTCCGATAATCATAGGCTTGTTTACAATACCAAGACGTTTCATCTCGTATGCAGCACAACACATGATAACAGTCTTTCCGGCTCCACAGGCTAAGCGAAAAGTGCGAAACCATATGAGAATATGGAATCTTCCTAAACGCTCGCCACCGAACCGTACGTACTCGTCTCCGAGTATACGGCTCTCCATGTTTATCATCAGTCTATTTTCTTCCATGAATCTTGCGGTAACAGTTTTCACATACTGCCAAAGTCTTTCTTTTGCGAGCAATCATGAGTTTTTCCCATTCCTGCTTGCCTTTCAAGTCCTTTAGCTTGCGGACATGTATCATTTGCAGGTTGTCCGTAGCTCCACAATATTCACACTCGCAGGCTTTAAGTCGAGCCATAAGGCTTGTACTTTGCATCCCGCGATAACTGGGAAGATTGTCAGCATCGTCTATACGAGCGTCCTTTCTTCTGCCAAACCCACCATGATAGAGTTCCCTTTCTTTCTTCACTCCTTTCACCTCATACTGAACACGAACTATCTTGTCCTTTGTATAAGAGTTGATTATCTTCCTTACAGTAGATTCATACTTGGATGAGAAAGTCTTGTATAAACTCTCTTTCATGATTTGATAGAAACTGTTGAGGATACTGACATTGTTCGCTATGCAGTAGTAATTGTAGATGCCACGAATTTCCGAATTGTATCTATTCAGAATTTCAAGGTCATCGTTACTACGCAGGTAAGGGCGTGAAGTGGATTCCCATTTTTCTTTGCCGTCCTCAACCACTATTTTCATCGCCTTGTATTCCATGAGTTTATTTTTCATAACCTCTAATGGTAACAGTACGACTGTCTTGTGGTCAAGTGAGCGTTTGGGCATTCCGTTGCTCCCTTTCCTCGTCTTTTCAGACTTACGAATAGTCACCTCAAATCCGAGAAATTTGGCGTGGTCATGACCATGTGTTATGAGCGTCTTTTCATCTGACAGTTCGAGTTTGAGTTTTTCACAAAGGAATTTCTTGATGTCCGCCTTTATGTTGACACAATCATCTTTACTGCCTATGATACCGATAAGAAAATCATCGGCGTAACGCACATATCTCATACGTCTGAAATCCTCGTCCATGTCCAGAGTTGCATGATGTTTTTGCATTTCACGGTGCAGTTCGACAATCTCACTGCGCAGTGCCGTTCTTTTCTGCTCGTCTGTCTCGGTCTTCAGTTTCTTTACACGTTTGTCCTTACGGCTTGCAATCCTTTTGTATTCAGGGTTGCGCTTCCGCATCTTACCTCTGTTGAACTGCGAGATATATTCCACAACATATTTATCCAGCTGGTCAAGGTAAATGTTCGCCAATATGGGGCTGATTATTCCACCTTGAGGAGTTCCGCTGAATGTTTTGTGGAATTTCCATTTCTCCAAGTAACCTGCATTGAGAAATTTACGGATAAGACGCAGGAAGCGTTCATCTGCGATGCGCTCTGAAAGGATTGTAATCATAATATCATGGTCGATATTATCAAAGAATCCCTTGATGTCGCCCTCGATGAACCACCTCGTTCCGTCAAATCCCTCCATGATTGAAGCCATTGCAGTATGACAACTGCGGTGCGGTCTGAATCCATGGGAACATTTCTCAAAACTGCCCTCATAGATGGATTCAAGAATCATTTGGATGACTTTCTGCACAAGTTTGTCCTCAAACGACGGTATGCCGAGTGGACGTTGCTTGCCGTTCTTCTTAGGTATGTAAATTCTCTTGGCAGGGTGCGGCTGATAACTCTCATCCCGCAACTTGTCAATAATGGATTGTATGCGTTTGATGCTCATTCCGCTGATAGTCTGACCATCGATGCCTTTCGTCATGTTGCCAGTTTTCCTTGACATCATCTGATAGGCAAGCGCATACAGATTCTCGTTGAACAGCAGTCGGTAGAGCCGTTCAAACTTGTAATTTAGGTTTTGGCTGTGTCCAGCCAGACTGTTTAATACATTCTCTGAATTTCTCATAATGTCTCACACATCATTCGTTAAACATATTAAAGATAACACACTGTCTCCCTTCGCCATGTACGAGGCTTTCCCTCGCTCGGACTACTACGGAGACTCTGTTGCCATACAGACCTGCGTCTGCTTAGGCAATCCCCATTTAGACATATAGTAACATAGCGTGATAGATTGTCGGATGCGATTTTCGCCCTTTTCCGCTGACTGCGGCTGACCTGCAATCGGTTTTCGGCTCTCGTGCCCGAGGTGGGAAGGCAGAAGTATTGCAGACCGACCGTTGCAACTATCTTCGGTCGGTGTTTACCAATTAACGTCTTGGGCTGTCGTTCAAACAGTTTAGTCTTCATCCTCATATCTATCGTTTCATTTAGACATTCAGTAGCAGCACGATAGTTAGCTGACTTATGCCGTTTCCAACATGCGACACTCCCCACCGCCTTTCGGCTAAGTGGATAAGTTGGCTAATGACCGGCGTTGAAAACCCTTGCCGGATAGGTTGCTAAACCTACATTTACTATATGCCCTTATGGGCGCAGAACCTCGTGGTCGCAAATTCCGCCGCCGTTCTGCTTGAGCATCCAGATAGCATCTTTCTGACTCTTATACAAATCAGGAAAACCCAAACCTTTCAAATCAAGCTGCGGAAACTCCTGATGACTTCCATCATAATTAGGACGTACAAAACAGTTAAACAACCTGTTGTATTTTTCTGCCAACTTGTTCTTGAATCCATCCGGCTGCGACTGTAGCCAATCTGTAAACCCGTTCCGAATTTCTTCAATCTTTGTATTGGCCAACTGAATGGCTGCACCGTCCCTTACCTTAATTTCAGTTTCATTACCATTAAAATCAACAACAGTCTTGCTTTTTGTTATGTCCGGTATCGTATTATGCAAAGCATGTTTCATCAGGTTTATACCGTCATAAGTCTTGAACTCACCTTTGACGGCATACTTATGATTGATATTACCGTTTTTACTGCTGCACTTCACTGAATATTCATCTGCACTTGCAGCAAAGCGCACACTTACGTCTGTTTCAAAAAACTCACACGCAAACTTTTCATATACCTTTGCCGGAATCCATCTTTCACCGAAATTGAAGTCAAGCTCTCCGAAAGATATTGGTGTAGGTACAGCAGCCTTCAATGCTTCAAGACTCTTCTTTGCCTCTTCATTGCCCGGATGATTCTCAAGCCACCATTCCACCTGCTCTGCCTTTTCCACAACATTGCCGGATATGAATCTGTCTGCAATCTCATAACCTCCTTCAAGAGGATTATAATAGATTCGTCCGTCCAAATCAGAAATTATCTCATCTTCCTCCTTATCAGGCAAAAGCGAACATATATAAGGCAAATTCACATCACCGTACTTGTTCAAAGAAGCAGCAAGTCCTTCAAGTGAAGTCGTAACAGTATTGACCTCATTCACTTGAAACGAAACAGGATGGTCGAAAATATCAGCCTTTATAAACTGTCCTTCACGTGAACGTTCAAGAAAAAGTATCTCAGTAGAACCAGGATCCATTTTCAGCACATCCAGATTCTTTTTTGTATTCAGAAAGCCATAGAAGCCTACAAAATCATCATAAAGCCGATTCAGTTTACTGCGTTCCTCCTTGTCTTCCGTCCTTGTTTCACTCTCATTGTCATACAAACGATGATAACAATCCCTTAAATCAATGTACTTGCCTAATTTTGTCAATTGACTGATTGGAAGATCAAGCGGATTGAAAGTCGGATTACCAAAGGAAGTATTCGACAGAAATCCCAGCTGTGTACCTTGCCTTACTATAGAACCGTCCTTCAGATGCGAAGACATCATTGTGGTATAAGGTCGTGGAGTAGTATCTATTATCGGTTTCGACTCTACCTTTGGTGGTATAATGTTACGCTTGCCATCATCTATAAGCAATTCAGAAAACAAGTCAAGCTGCACGTTGTTAGTCTGAATTTTCTTTGTTCTGCCTGATCGGTTGTTTCCTTTGATTTGTCCGGCTTTCTGTTTACCCGTTTGCTGTTTTCCAGTACGTTTCTTTTCAGATGGAGCCGGAGTAACTTTAGGAGTAGAAGCCTTTATTTCCTGATTGAACCGTTCCACTTCTTCAGCCCATGCCTGTATCGCCTTATCCGGAAGATTATAATCTTCATCCTCTACCATAACAGAAATGGGATGATGCTCATCATCAAAGTACACTGTCTGACCGTCCATTTCACGTGGAGACTCTATATCTGTTCTTGCACTTTCATACAGATCAAACAGAGTAAGAACCGGCACACCTTCGGGAGCTTTTTCTACTTCCGTACTCTTCTGACGTTCCTCTTCCTCAATCTCTTTCTTATACATATAGGCATAAACGGAAGGATCCATATTCTCCTTCCTCCATTCCCGCAAACTCATTCCCTCCAGTTCTCTACATGCCCGTTCAAGACCTTCATCAAGCCAATGAGCCTGAGAACCGGACAAAATAGTAATATATCCGTGTTTGGCAGCTTCCTGAAGAATATCATCTGTATTTTCATCAACCTTTGCCATAGACTCATAAGCTCTCAAAGCATCGCCTATAGCCTTAACAGAAAGTTGAACAGGTTCTTTTATTTCTTCTGCTACAGCATCCACCACTTCAGGAGTATAACGGTTGCCGACATATTCTTTCAACTCATGGATTTCATGAAGCCTGGCCGGTTCAAAATGAATATCACGTTCTATTCTTACACCTCTTACTTCAACTTCCTCAATCTCATGGAGAGAAGCATATCCAAGTTCCCATCCATAGCCCATTGTGGTCAGTGTAAACAAATCTCCAGTTTTCTTATCCGCTTCAAGTACATAACAAGTATATGCACCAAACGGCATGAAATATCTTATATAAGCGACCTTATCACCAATCAGTCCGCCATCCGTTTCATACAGAGCAGGAATCTTATCAGCAATCTCCTTTGGCATATAGGTAAAAGCCTGTTTGGCTTCCATTTCACCTTGAAGTTTCTCCACATAGTCATCATCTCCATAGAACAGTCCTTTAGATAACTCATTTGATATATCCCTGTCCAGTTTTAATTTCAAGTCACTACATATACCTTCAATTCCACCTTCATGGTTATATACCATACATTTCTTACCATAAGGATTAGTCGAAAGTTTTCTTGATGTAGCCACACAATTCTCCATGCTCTCCGTTGCAAACATGGCATTATGAGTAAACAACACCTTATCAGGATTATCAGGATCGGAAACATCTACCGTTTCTATAAACATACGTTCCTGTTCGGAAACAATACCTTTACCCGTGTTTTTCTGCAAAACTATCAAGTCACTGCCAACCTCCGTTCCGGCATTTTCTGTAAACAAATTTTCCGGCAAACGAATAGCAGAAACAAGACTTGAATTATTCATCAAATACTCCCTAACAGGTTTGTTGGAAGGTGAATCCAACAAACCCTGTGAAGTAATAAAGGCAAGTATTCCACCTTCCCGAAGAGTATCAAGACCTTTAACAAAGAAATAGTTATGAATGGCACGAGTTGACAAAATCTTTGCTTCCTCCTTTGATTTGGAATATGCACGGTCATATACCACATAATTGCCAAAAGGAATATTACTGGAAATACAGTCGAAACGATTCATCAACTCAGGTGATATTTCCTCAAAACCACGATTGTGCAGAAAAACCTTTCCGGTACTGTTCAAAGCTTTCATTATCATTCCCGTGAGCAGATCCTTTTCAAAACAGAATCTTTCCTCTGCATTTTTTCCGAATGAGTTGATAAAAGAACCCATACCGACCGAAGGATCCAAAAAAGTTTCAAACCTGATACCGTTATCGGCAAAACTTGATGCTATGGTATCAGTTACCCTTGTATCAGTATAGAAAGAAGTAAGTACACTGGATTTGATACTATCCATGAGCAGTTTAGCCTGTACCGGATTTGCAGCACCTTCCTTGATTACCTGCTGTAACTCCTGAACCATAGGAAAAAGTTCAAGTTCTGATTTTGCCCATCTGGAACGGTCAGCCAAAGTACTTGCCGGATTCAGGACACACTTCAATCCGCCAAATCCATTATATCTGCCTAGAATCTCCCTTTCCTCCTTACTCGGTATTCTTTTTTCCGCTTCAAGAAGCAATACTGTACGTATAGCCTCAATGTTGTTGCGGAGAACAACCTTCTTGTTATATGACATAGGCTATACATTTTATTTATTGTTCTTGAATTCGAATGATGTAGAACCGTCCTCCTTTAGTATCAGTACGGCATTGAACTTCTTGCCGGCTTTGCTAACAAGCCCTTTCAGCATAGAAGTATGACCTTGAGTGATAAGGCTTCTCACGTCCTTATCAGTAAGCATTTTACCACATACCTCCCTGAAAATTCGGAACTCACAACCCTCAGAAGTACATTTGGCTACTTTAGGATAAATCTTTACAGAATTATTCTTGCAAACCGGACAAGTAAGCAGTTCTGTATTATCCTTTGAGACAATTGACGATTCCAGAAGTTCCGTACATATCTGTCCGGTATAATCCTTTATTTCCTGGTTGAATCTGGCTGCATCATTCTCTCCATTCTCAATCTTTGCCAAGGCAAGTTCCCACATACCCGTCATTTCAGCATTTGCGATTCGTTTATCCTTAACAATATCATAGACTGCCATACCTTTATCAGTAGGAACAAGTGTTTTCTTCTCACGTCTGATATATTCTCTCAAAAGCAGAGTTTCTATAATATTGGCTCTTGTAGCCGGAGTTCCAATACCACAACCGTCCATAGCTTTTCTTACCTCGCCATCCTCGATTTCTCTTCCTGCATTCTCCATTGCAGAAAGAAGAGTCGCTTCAGTAAACAAAGGTTTTGGTTTTGTCTTATGTTCCGTCTCTTTCAATGAAGATATTCTAATGTTTTCGCCCTCTTTAAAATCAGGCAAAAAATCAACTTCCTTATCTTCATCCTCTTCTTTTTCATTAAGCACAGCTTTCCATCCAGGATAAGTTACCTTTTCCGCTTTCAGAACAAAATCCACATCAGCACCATGTAATGTAACAGTCAATACATCCTTTTGTGAAGTTTCAGAAAATGCTTCGAGCATTCTCGCCATTATCATACGGTAAATCTTATCCTCATTGGCACTCAACTGTTCAGGCTTATTGCCTGTAATCAATAGGGCATGATGGTCAGTTACTTTTGATGCATCTACAGAGCGTCTGTTCAGTTCATGTCTTAGAATCTCGGGAACAACATTTTCAAAACCGAAACCATCCTTTGAGAACTCTATCAGTCCACTGATTTCATCAAACACATCATCACCGATATATCTGCTACCCGTTCTCGGGTAAGTTATAAGCTTCTTCTCATACAGACTTTGAGCAAGTGACAGCGTTGTATCCGCTGAAAAGCTGTATTTTCTATTTGCTTCTTTCTGCAAGGTGGTAAGGTCGTATAAGAGAGGTGGTTCGGTACGGACTGCCTTTCTTTCGACTTTCACCACGGAAAGACAGCCGTGTCCGTCAGTGGTGATGTTATCCGCAAGGATAGCTTTCACTGCGGACTGGGCTGTTTCCCTTCTCTCGAAAGTAGTCTCTGATACAGCTTTCCATAGAATACCATCTTTATCCAGCATCGCTTCAAGTTTCCAATAAGGAACACTCTTAAACTCTTTGTTCTCGATATACCTTCTGCATATAATAGAAAGTGTAGGAGTCTGAACCCTTCCAAGTGAGAATCCGTTTTTACCAGCAGAGATAGACAAGGCACGGCTGGCATTTATGCCAACCAACCAATCTGCTTCACTGCGTGCCTTGCCTGCACTATAAAGATTGTCAAATTCATTGCCCGGGCGAAGCTTTGAAAGCCCCTCCCTGATAGCCTTATCTGTAAGACTGCTTATCCATAATCTTACATAAGGCTTGTCAGAATTAAGATAGGAATAAATATATCTGAAAATGAGTTCACCCTCACGACCGGCATCAGTAGCCACGATAATCTTTTCAGAACGATTGAAACAATTCCTGATAATCCCAAGCTGCTTGACTGCAGCCGGATCATTTATATACTCTCCGTCCTTTCTTATTTGACGGACAATTAGACGGAACGGTTCAGGAAGCAACGGAAGATCCTCTTTTCTAAATCCCTCCACACCATACTGTTGTGGCATAGCAAGAGTAACAAGGTGGCCTATAGCCCAGGTAACAATATAATTGTTTCCTTCCATATACCCGTTCTCACGGCTGTCTGCACCAACAATAGCCGCCAGTTCTCTGGCAACTGACGGCTTTTCTTATCATAAGTAAATTATTATCCAAAGCTATAGGCTAATACACCAAATAACTGACAGATAATCAATTAAACCCATGATAATAATGTTCTGATAATAATATGCTATATTGTGGAGAGAGTAATGTTGCTCCCTCCAAATATAGTATTATGGACAATAAAAATCATTTTGAATCCAAAGTTTCGGATTTTTTAGAAGCGTTGCGTAAAGCCGGATATTCAGAATCGACTATCCGGCAGTATAAAAAGACCTGTCGCCTTTTTATCGTTTACATGGATATAAACTACATACAAGACTGTAATGTAGAATCCATCAATTTGTTTTTAAAGACTATGCCACAAGAAAAAACGCGGTTGATACATGGAACCAATTATCGATTGCTGCTATTCGTTAATTATCTTACGGATAGAACTATCCAAAAACCAGTTGTGAGATACGTTATACGCAAATTCTCAGGAGAAATAGGAGGCATTATGACAAAATACCTTCATCTCTTGGAAGAACAAAGACTATCTCCTAAAACGATAGATGGCTACGAACATGTATTTAGCTATTTTCTCAGGCATTTGTCTTTGAGGAATGTATTCCGTATCTCAGATATAGGTGAGGATGATGTGCTAACTTTTATATCTTCCAGCCAAAACAGTAAACAAAGAGTATTGGCAACGATGCGTGTATTTTGTCGTTACCTGTACGAACAAAAGCTTATCAATAAGAATATTGATTATGTGATAGGAAGAAACCGTTATGTTGTAAAAGAAAAACTACCGTCAACATACACTTGTGAAGAAGTCTTGCAAATAGAATCTTCGGTAAATCAATCCACTCCTGTAGGAAAACGAGATTACGCCATGCTCCTATTAGCGACACGGTTAGGACTACGTTCCTCCGATATTGCTGGATTACAATTCAGTAATTTAGATTGGGATAGAAACATTATCCGCCTGATACAGTACAAGACTAAGCGTGAAATAGAATTGCCGCTATTAAAGGATGTGGGGGAAGCTATTATAAATTATGTAAAATATGGCAGACCAAGTTCTTCTTCCAAACAGATATTCCTATCCTCTTTAGCCCCATATAATCCTGTGAATGGGGCGGTAGTTTCTTTGTCGGTCAGAAAGATTATCTGCCATTCAAGAATAGATACAAGGGATAGAAAAAAAGGCCCTCACGCAATGAGACATACTTTAGCCAGCCAGCTATTGCGTAATGGCGTATCACTGCCCGTCATTTCTGAAACATTGGGACACAAAACTACGCAAACGACAATGGGCTATCTTCGGATAGACATTGATGGTTTGATGAAATGTGTCCTTGAAGTTCCGGATGTCCCATCCGATTTCTACACACAGAAAGGAGGTTTGTTCTATGTCTGAACAATTCATATATCAAAGCGTGTTCGCTCCTTATTTTAAGGATTTTCTTGCGATGAAAGAGAGTCAGGTTTCCGACATTGGACGGATAAAGTGGATGCTCTTGGAGTTTGACAAGTTCTTCGTTAATAGCAACATCAGGGATGTGTTCATAACTAAAAGCATGATTGATGCATGGAAGTGCACCCGCATACATGACAAAAAGAAAACCCTCTATGACAAGGTGTCCATGTTCCGGCAGTTTTGCCTATACTTATGCCACATAGGAAAAGAATGCTATATACCCAAGTTACCAAAGAAGGAATATTCGGATTTTACTCCTTATGTGTTTACTCGTGGACAGATACAGGATATATTTGAAACCTGTGACAAGCAAAGGATGTATAGTCATAATATATATTGTAATCTTTTTGCATTACCTACTTTATATAGAATTTTATATGCTACAGGGATTAGAATCGGAGAAGCCATATCCATTAGGAATCGGGATGTTGATTTGAGAAGGAATTGCATCATTGTTCGGAAGACAAAGAACAAGATGGAAAGGCTTATTCCTTTAAGTGGCTCCCTGTCCAAGGTTCTACAACAGTATTTGGAATATCGCAATAAGATGCCCTTGCCAGATGTTGATGCCCCGGACAAGTTCCTGTTAATATCTCCATCAGGACGACCGTTATCTTCTTGCACTGTCTTGGGCGGTTTTAAGAAAGTGTTGGAAAAATGCAATATACCCTGTTCGAGCAACCGTTCCGGAGGAGCCTGCATACATAGTCTCAGACATACTTTTGCCGTCCATTCCCTTGCAAAGATGGTGCAAGAAGGAATGGACATATATTGTGCGCTTCCTCTTTTGTCGGTCTTCTTGGGGCATAAGACGTTGAAAGGGACTGAAACCTACGTGCGCCTGACACAAGACATGTTTCCCGATATTCTATTGAAACAAACTACCATAACACGGTTTGTATATCCTGAAATGAACGTAATAACAGATTCAAACATATAGGCTTATGAGAACAACAGATTTTGCAAAGCATTTAACGTCCTTTTTCACAGAGTACCTTATCGGAGAAAGGGGCGTAAGCCCTAATACCATACGGTCATACAGCGAATCATTTAGCTTGCTGTTAAACTTTCTGGACGAACAGGTAAACATAAAGGCTGATAATCTTAGATTGGAACATATTACCAGAAAAATGGTTTTAAACTTCCTTGATTGGTTACAAGACACGAAAAAATCGAGTAACGCGACAAGAAATCAAAGATTGGCGGCATTACGTTCTTTTTGTACGTATATGCAATATGAGGATGTAAAGCGTCTGGAACAATGGCAAGAGATATTATCCATCAAGGTAAAAACACATGAAAAAAGAAGTGTCAATTATCTCAGCATAGATGGTATTAGGCTTTTATTGGCACAAATACCAATCAACACGAAAAAAGGACGGCGGGATTTAGCTTTGATATCCCTACTCTATGATAGTGGAGCCAGAGTACAAGAATTAATAGACTTGACACCCGCATCTTTGAAATTGGAAAAGCCTTGTCATGTCACCTTATTTGGTAAAGGACGCAAAAAAAGAATTGTCCCTTTACAAGACGAACAAGTGAATTTACTACGCAGTTATATGGAAGAAAATCGTTTAGACCTGTCCGGTTTTAATCAAAGACCTCTTTTCTTTAACAGTTGTGGCAGAAAGCTGACAAACTCTGGCATATCTTATATCTTGAATAATTATATTAATCACGCCCGAATACAAAATCCGGAACTTATACCGGAAAAAATAAGCCCGCATACTTTACGGCACAGTAAAGCTATGCACTTGTTACAAGCTGGTGTAAATTTGGTCTATATTCGTGATATTTTAGGACATGTATCTATACAAACTACTGAAATATATGCTCGGGCTGATTCTAAACAAAAAAGAGAGGCTTTGGAATCAGCTTATGTTAATATGATACCAAACGATATAACAGAACGTTCATGGGAAAAAGACCAAGAACTTAAGATATGGCTAAGGAATCTATCTAAATGAAGATGATTATTATCCAAAGCTGTAATATAAAGTAATGTATTTAATTAGCTGATATACAGACTAACAAAAAATAAGAGCTTTGGATAATAATTTACTTATGATAAGAAAAGTTATCATAACTCGTGATAATTTGTCTGCAATAATACAAGTCATATCCATAGTACTGCAGATTAGATTTTACGACCTTTTTTCTTCTGAACCTCTTTCTTCTGTTTTTCAGTCGGCTCTGTCTGCTCCTTTTTCAGAGGCTCTTTTACATGTTTAGTTGCCTCATTTGTCTTGCCTTCATTGTTCACGGCAACCTGAGTCTTGTTTCCTTCAGCAACAGCAACAACTTTCGCTTCACCCTGTTCCTGTTTCCTGTCCGGATTCCATCTGTAAAATCTCGGTCGGTTTTCTTCCTTGTCAAACTTAACGTATGCATTGAAAGGCTGTCCGGCTTTATCAACCATATTCTTGATGTAGAGTGTACGTCCTTCATTAAGTGCAGCCTGCTGCTTTTCTGTAAGTTCCACTCCGCAAATTTTCCTTGAAACACCTTTCTGCTGTTCCTGATTTACATGCTGAGTCACACTCTGCTTTGAAGTATTGTCAAACTTGAATTCGATACCCTTCTTATCTGCATTAATCTGAATCTGAGCATTGAAAGGCTTACCGGCTTTGGAAATCATATTCTCCACGGCAACAGCCTTACCCATAGCAAGATCAGTCTTCTGTTGTTCAGAAAGCTTAACACCCTTGATTTCATCAGGGACACGCACACGGTCAGCCCTCAAAGCAATCAGTTCATTCGTTTGCGAGTCAACAGATATGAAAGCCTTGAACGGCTCTCCGTTTTTAGGAGTAACGTCAGCCAGTCTTCCAAGATTACCCGTTTCACGGAGCATCTTCTTGTCTTCCTCCGAAAACTCAACCCCCATGAAAGGAAAGTCCAACCGTGGCTCTTTTCTGATTGTATGAATAGCCAGTGCAAGATTACCGTCAGTATCTTCACGGAAAGCAAGTCTGGCTTCCGTATAGATAGTCTTATCGCCAAAAGGAACTGCAATAGGCATCAGATTACTCTTTCCCCATCCAAGCATCTTTTCAAGATTGCCAGAAGCCTTCAACTGTTCACGGGTGATGCCAATTGCCGTAAGCTCATTCCAGTCGATACGTTCTTCATTTACCCGGCCAAGCTGTTCTTTTGGAGCATAGTCCTCCAGATTCACACGCATCAGTTTTAGCTGTTCTTCATTCTCTTGCGGTTGCAGAAGCATTTCCTGAAGAATCATTACAGAACTTTCCACTTTGTCTGCAACTAGTCTGTACAGTCCGGTTCTTGAAGGATCATTAAACTGTCTGGTAAAGTTCTCCATGAAGTTCTTGAAAATACTATCATTTTCACTGAATTTCATGAATTGTCCTGAATGTACATCAAGTGGCTCAACTGTCTGTACCTTACCTTCTGCATCAACTGATGAAACTACTGATAACTTTTTCGATTCCTTATCCTCCAGTACAAGGATGTAGTCATTGGTGTTCGTATCCATAATTCTAAATTTAATGGGTTTGAATACCAAATATATAGCTTACTTATGCGGATGATGCAAGTAAGGGAAAAGTGGGGAAAATGGGGGAAAATTAAAGAATTTAGCTATTATACGTTATAAATCTAATATAAAGATTTAGCAACATATAAATAGCTAAATATGTTTTCTTTAAAAAGGTAGTTCATAATCTTCTTTTATGAACTTTACAACATTATTATCTCCTAGTCCTTCAACTTTTATATACTTTGATAATATAGCATAATAACCACTTAAACTATCTACAAGATTATTGATGTTTGAGAAATTATATCCCCAATCAGAAATAAAAGTATTACTTATATCAATATCATTACATTTAATCTTTTGGGTATCACCATTTTTATCTATTTCAAAAACAAAATTATATGTTGTAACAACATCTACTTTTGGAATAAAACGTTCTGTTTTTACCTTTTCTATTCTTTCATTAATAAAATCCGAATACTTAGGTACAACAGAATGTGCATTTTTACACAAATCGTTATAAAATGTAGCTTTAAATCCCTTGGGGCGTATTTTACCCTTGGAGTCAAAAAATACCTCAAATAACATTCCATCAATAAGAGCCTTTTTAAATACACTATTCCAACTATTAATATATTTAGAGAAATTCTCCATAAAACGAATTGCCTCCCCAGAAGATCCTTCAGCACTCTGAAGAATATTTCTTCCAAGAACGAAAAATGAGCTTCTATTTTCTATTGTATCTGGAAACTTTGTTTCTTTTAAGGATATAATCTCATTTATTGCCGGATTTTGTCTATACCAATTATAAGTTTTCAATTCAGTAATATAATGATCCATACAATTTGTTGTACTATCGTACTGTTCATCTGTCAATGCTATACCTAAATATTCATTTTCGTTATTATCAAGTACTACTAATTCATTTTTTTCTTCATGGTCATCATTATTTATTTCTAAAGTTAGATTATTTGTATCAATTTGTCTTTCTTCATCTGCTATAGAAATCTGAAAAGATAAAGCTAAATTCCTATAATTCTTTGCTAAATCTTTTACAAGAGTTTTAAAATCAATAATAAAAAAATCATTAGAAGAAGTCTTTGTATAGAATTCATGAACAAGGCTCTCATGTGCAATTTTAACTTTTTCATTAGGACTTGCTTTTCTTGTACCAATATTCTGAACCGAAGGCATATATACAATATCAGATTTAGAATCACGAGATATTAATATTGCCTTTTTAATCTGGTTTTGGGTACAATATTCCAATATTTCTTTCCAAATAATTAAATCACCATAAATATTAGATTTTTTTATATTATCTTGAAATCCAGGGGGAATCTCATGTTCATATCTTGTAGAACCATAGTTTCTTAAAGTCTCTATAATTTCAAAGATATCACTACTCAAAATACATCCATTTAATTTTTCTATTTCAGAATGAACCTTATTAAGGTGATTGCTAATATTACTGCTGTTAATTGCAGTACTTATTTTATTTAAGACAGAATTTACGTTGTCTAGATCTGAAATCAAATCAGATTTTTTTGATTGATATACTGTACCAACTAATAATGGATCACCAATATAGGCTGTAACAAAAGGTAAAATACCTTCTAATTCTTTACGAATTGTATTTATTTTACTCAACTCTGATAGGTATTCTTCTTTACCTTTATTTGAATAAATTTTTTTTGAGTATTCGTGAATCGCCCAAACTGGTATATGAAAACGATCTTGTAGTGTTCTTACCCAGTTGTAAAAATCAGTTCTAGCATCATCATTTAGTCGATACAATTGAGAAATAATATTTGTATCTATAAATATATGACACTCATCATCGTTCAACAGTCCATTAATTTTTTGAAGGTATAATTCTATATCTAACTTTTGAATCGGTAATTTCATTTTGGATATTTTAAGTTACAAACTATAATAATACTTCTTTATTTTTTGCGCCATTAACTTACGCCTTTCCGCAAGAAAGTCTTCATAATCTGTATGCTCCATATGCAATATAGTTTCAGGAATACAGTTCTGCTGTAGATTCTTCAGTAGTAGTGCTTTATCTGTTATATTACCATAAACAGCTGTACCAGTTTCACACTGTTCAAATACTTTAGAAAAATAGGTATTAGGAGAATCGTCACGGACAGCCTTATTAACCTGTGTATCCAAATATGTATAATTGGCTATCTGATTATATTTTGATTTCTCATTAACACCATTCTTTATCAAATATTTCTTAGGGAAGATATGATGTACATCACCAATAACAGTTATAAGGTCATTGATTTTGTAGCCACAAGTAAATAATGCATCGTCTGCATCATGTATTTGAGAAGCCAAATACAGATTGAAATATGGACTATTTATTACAGATGTTTCAAGATATTGCACCAAGGCTATATCCCAGAATGTATCGGAAAGATTCGCTGCTTCCACTTCACTAAAATAGTTCAAGAATCCTCTTTCCTTGATACGTTTTATATCCATATCCATTACGGTTTCAGGTGATGTTATATATCTACTTGTCAGGGTAGTCATTACATACCACTTAATAACGTAATGCTTGATTTGTGTCTTGTCAATATTTGAATCGGCATTCAGTAACAAATATAAAGTATATGCAAAATCAAGAGTCATTTGAGAATTTATTAGCTTACTAGAAATAAATCCGGCTGACTTGATAGCAAGAACAAAATTAGAGAAAGTATATTCATTCATGAAATCAATCACCCCACTGGTCAGTTGGGAAAAAGAGTTCTCCGCAATTTCTTCTCTATACTCACGAGTCTCAAAGTCACGTCCTCCAAGCAAACTCACAAGGTCTTTCATCTTTGCTCTACCAAACTTATACATGAATGCTATACGCAAGATGTCATTATAATCCGGATCAAAGATTTCTTCTCTATCATCTTTCAACCATTTAAGTTTGGAAGCAAAAATAGAATTCATGAATTCCTCGTCCTTAATCATATCTGAATACCACTCCGGCTGAACTGATAAATGAGAGAAATAATCTATCGCCTTCCTAAGCATATTACCACCATAAGTTACATTTGCAGCAATTTTAGACATGGCAAAATCAGCTTGATTAAGCTTGGCTCCCTGGCTATTGATTCTTATAAAAATCTCTGTTACTTCATCAATAGTCAACTCCTTATTAAGTGTAATGACTCCAATCTGGCGGTTTTTTATGTCAATGAGTTGCATCAGAATCTTATTTAATGCACTACCATTTATTTCTTGGTTTGTTTCACAATAATCATTGACAAACTGCCACATATCAAAACTAGGTTTGAATACTTCAGCAATATCGGCAATCCATCTCTTATCTCTGAGAATGGCATTATCCTGGACTTTAAAGCGTTCTTCATCATTTTCTGGATTAGCTAAAGGATTAAAAGCTATCTTAATACGTTTTTTCTGAAAATCAGAGTTTATAATATCAATCCCCATAATAGCAGTCATAAGTGCAGTAACACGTTGCTGTCCGTCAATCATTATTTTCTTTCCTTCTGCAAGTGTACCATCTTTGAGTCTGATGTTTGGACTTTGAGAAATAATAAGATATCCTGTAGGATAGCCGGTATATAACGAATCTATAAGGTCTCTTACCTGTTTAGGTTTCCAAACAAAAGGACGTTGAATTTCAGGGATAGCAATCTCTCCAGACTTGATATAGTTTAAGATTTGCTCTAAAGCAATATTTGATGCATTATATTTTTCTGCCATAATAAATCTAATTGTATTTCTAATTTCTTTATATACAATAACTGATAAAATCCTAATATGATGCAAGTTAATAAAAGTTTCAATAACAATTATAATATTCTGCATAAATCAATAATAATATTGTATATTCTGCCACAGAAGTCAAACATATCAATCTAAGTTTAATTAAATCTAAACACACAAATATTATCACTCATATAACATTAAAATACTATCTGATTTTCAATTCTTATAAAAAGCATCTATATTTGTAACAATTGAGTTATATCATCCATAACAATATGGTAAAATATTATTATTCACAACAGTAATCTCAATAATAATGGGAACCAATCAACATGCAGTAATACGCTATCAAGCATTAGACAGATGCTTTAGTAACTGGGGTAAAAAATATTTTATTGAAGACTTAATAGAAGCATGTAATAATGCCATTTATGAATATAGTGGAAATACAGATGGAATTAAGCGCCGTCAATTATTTGAGGATATCAAATTTATGGAAAGTGAAGCCGGTTATTCTATTCCATTGGATAAAATAAACGATGGCAAGCGGAAATATTATAGATACAGCGATAAAAATTTTTCCATAAACAAGAAACCTTTAAGTCAAACAGAAGCCGAGCATTTGAAAGAGACAATCTTAATGCTTAACCGTTTTAAAGGATTACCTCAATTTGAATGGATGGAAGAAGTTCTGACTCGTTTAGAGGACACTTTTAAATTAAAATCCAATGTTGACAGTGTTGTTGCTTTCGAGCATAATCCATATCTAAAAGGTATTGGATATTTTACTTCTTTATTTGAGGCAATTATAAATAAACAATCATTAAAAGTAGAATATAAAGCGGCTTTTGGAGAATCCAGAAGCTATGTTTTTCACCCCTATTTCCTTAAACAATATAATAATAGATGGTTTCTTTTTGGCTTATCAGATTCAAAAATAATGAATATGGCTATAGACAGAATTCTTGGCTTCGAAATAACATCTATACCATATATCGAAAATAAAGACATTGATTTTATGGAATATTTTAGTGATGTTGTTGGAGTCACTGTTCCTACGAATTGCGATATTCAAACCATTATATTAAAGGTAGACAGAAAAAGATATAATTATATAGAATCTAAACCATTCCATGAATCACAAACAGAACTTAAACATTTAAGTGATGAAAATGATGTTGTTATAAGATTAAAATTGATTCCAAATTATGAATTCGAGACCCTTCTATTAGGATTTGCTGATAGTATAGAAATAGTTGAACCACAATCATTAAGAGAAAAAATCTCAGAAAGAGCAAAGAATATCATCGAAAAAAACAAGTATTGTGCAGATATACTGCACAACAAGATATAACCTTTGCATCGTAAAAATTGTTTAATCTAATTTTTGTTCTTATGAGTAACGCAAAAGGAATGCCTAATTACAGAAGTATAGCAATTCATTTAATCAATACGTGTAGAGATTATGTTGAAACATCTAATATAATAGAGCTTATTGGTTATTACCTTGCTTTACATAAACAAGGTAAATTGAATGATCTATTATTTTATGGTGATGAGCTTGAAGTTATCACATATTATTTAGACTTGGGATTATCAAGACCGATATTCTTAAATGATATCTGTAAAAAGTATTCATTAAAAAAATTGAGATTTCTTGTTCAGGAAATACTTAATATAGATCCCTTGGGAGATTCTCTAGCTTCTATTTACGAAGAAGTTATTTCAATTTTGTCTAATGCTATTGGTCGTGGTAATAGTGAATTTACACAGCCTAATGAACTTACTGAATTGGTGTCTAGACTGCATGGAGATACAACAGGTAAGCGCATATACAATCCTTGTGCAGGGATTGGATCATATCAATTGGCAAATCCTAAAGCTAATTTCATATCCCAGGAAATAAATTCAGAAACATGGGCGATTGGTTGTATAAGATTATTCTTGAATGGAATAGAACCTTCTACTTTTTATAATGAGAATAGCTTGGAAATTTGGAAAGGAGACACAGGGCTATTTGACGCTATAATTTCTACACCTCCATTTGGTTTTTCGCTGCAAAGAAAAGACTTGTATCCTTTTTATTCCAAATTCAGACATAATGGCATTGAAGGCCTTATGATTGAAAGAGCCCTTAATAGCCTCAAAGAAAATGGAACAGCACTGTTTGTCATTTCTCTAAATTTCCTTTTCAGTAACATAGAACTTGAATTCAGGAAATACATGGCTCATAATGGTTTTATTCATTCTATAATTTTGCTCCCATCCAAACTGTTTTCTTTTACATCGATACCTGCAGCTGTTATAAAGATAACCAAGCAGCGTAATGATAGAATTCTGATGACAGATGGTTCTTCTTTCTATTCCAAAGGAAAGGATAGAAATATAATGGATACCAACAAACTTCTTTCAGCGATAGAGAATAAATTGCCTAAATTCGTAAAAGAGATTTCATTAGATGAACTCTCAGAAAATGAATTTAATCTGAATCCAAGTCTGTATACCAATAGTCCTATTGATGATATTGAAGTTCCGGAAGGATACAGATTGTGCAAACTCAAAGAACTTGTTTCATACCACAATGGTGGCAGATGTAAAAAGGAAGAAGCTATATTTATTAAAGGACAAGATTTATCTAATGAGAGGTTTGACTTCATAAAAACTTTTCAAGATTTACCTTCCGAAAAGCTTAACAGGAGCCATAGCAAATTAGACAAGGATTTACTTTTAATCCTTAGAATCGGCAATCTCAAACCAACATTGTTTAAATACAATGAAGAGGTAGATGTATGCTGTAATCCCAATATACTTTCTTTTGAAGTCAATCAGAAACTTGTCTATCCTCAATATCTTGCCAATGAGCTTAGTAAAGAATATGTAGTCAAGCAAGTTTCAGCAAGAAGTACCGGTATTATGCCATCTATATCTAAAAAAGATTTTCTTGAGATAAAGATATTAATACCTGCACTCGAAAAACAAGGGCTTGAAGTACAGAAGGCAATGTACGAAAATGAGAAGTATAACTTTTCATTGGCAAAAGCAAAAGAATTAGGTTTAGAATCTCTGCTTGAAAAGCAGCGTATTGACTTTATTGAGGAAATCCGTATAAAGAAGCATAGCCTCAGACAATATATCGGTGACATAACTAGTGGAGTTTCCGGTTTGATAAAATATGTAGATAGAAACAATCTGGGAAACATGATATATAGTGAAGTGTTGAATATGACATTATCAGAGCATTTAAAAAGATTATCGGATACTATTGAAGAAATGGAATCCAAGTTCGATCTTTTAACGCAAACCAACGGCTTTGGATTAGCATCTAAAGTGGATATCAAAAAGGTCCTAAAATGTTTCAAAAGCAAGAACAATTACCAGATCGAATATTTGGTCGATGAAGAATGCGAAAAAATGGATGCATACACTCTTATCAATAAAGATGATTTAAAAGAGGTCATTCATAATATTATCAGTAATGCCGTTATGCATGGATTTATTAAAGGAAGGAATAATAATATCATACGGATTCGTCTTTCCTACGATAAAGAGGAAAGTATGCATGTTATCCAAATTAGCAATAATGGAAAACCTATGCCCAAAGGTATGGATACAAAAAGATTTGGTATAAAAGGAGAGATTGCTGGTGATACCGGTAATGATGGAATTGGTGGTTATCGGGTTAAAAGTATTGTTGAACATTTTAAAGGTAGTTATTCTGTTGAAAACGATCCGGAAAGCCTATTCCCGGTTCAGATAACTATTAAACTCCCTAAAATTGATTGATAAGCTATGATAAGATATAACGTACTTTGGATTGATGATGAGCACAAGAAGCTGACATCTGTTATTAGTGATGCTGAAATGGATGATATTATTCTTACTCCATATAGCACATCAAAAGAAGGAATTAAGGCATTAGAAGAAGATATTTATAAATGGGATGCTATTATACTTGATGCGAAAGGATGGAATGAATCAAGTGATGAAGTTGCCACTACTGAAGGTATGCATAATTCATTGGACAAAATTGCAGAACTTCGTTATAAAAGGGTTGTACCTGTATTTATTTTCTCAGGCCAAGGCGATTTATATGATGATGAAGAATTTAAAAGATCCCTACGTGGCAAAAAACTGTACAAGAAAGGTAATAAAGCCGATCAGGCACAGTTGTTTCAGGATATTAAAACAGAAGCCAATAAACTTGATGAGACTCAAATCAGATTTCAATATGCAGATGTAATCGAAACATTTTCTGAAATCAAGTATGAACTTATTGATGTAATAAAAAGAGTTCACAATAATATTTCAGATGACAAAGAGGTATTCACTCCCATTCGTAAAATATTAGAATGGGTTATGATATATTGTAATAAGAGTGGAGTATTACCTATACCGTTTAAAGGGGCAAATCTCGCTGAATGTAGTTCTTTTTTAGGAAAGAAAGAAATGCAGGAATTTGTACCGGTTCATATACAACGTAGTTTCCACTCTTGTGTCGATATAGCCAATAATGGCTCACACAGATTAGTTATTGATACAATTGTAGGTTCTGGTTCTGCCCCATATCTTATTCGCAGTACGGTTTTTGAACTACTCAATATAATATATTGGTGTAAAACTCTTCCAATAAACGATATTGAAATAAAGAACATTAGGAAAAAAACATCTGTTTTTATGCCTATTGAATGTTCTGAAGAAATCATTGGTTTAATAGAGCAAGATGAAAACAGAAATTACCATTGTAAAGATTACCTTCTTAAATACAATGAAATGCATCCAGAAGATATTGGTAAAAAAATAAAAATTATCAAGCATTCTCCAAATACAAACGAACGTACAAAAGAACTATATCATTTCTTTATCACAAGAAAAGATATTGAATTTTTATAAAACAAGTGCAGTTCTACTGCACAATAAATTTGTATCTTTGACAAGTAATTAAAAAACAGAAATATGAGCGGAGAAGACTTACAGAGACAGACCTCTATAAATATACAGGAAAAGGCAAACCTAATCTGGGCCATTGCCGATAAATTAGTAGGATTATACAAGCCTCACGAATACGGAAAAGTAATCCTGCCTATGTGTGTAATCAAGCGTTTTGAAGATACCCTTGCACCAACAAAGGACGCTGTTATCAAGATGAACGAAGAGCTTGAAGCAAAAGGTATAGCCGTAAAGAAAGGTTTCCTTGAAGCTGCAGCCAAGCAGAAGTTCTACAATACCAGCAAATTTACTTTCGATATATTGCTTGCCGATGCGGATAACATCAAAGACAACTTCGAGAATTACCTCAACCATTTCTCTGAGAATGTGATTGACATAATAAACCGCATGGACTTCTACAACGAAATCAAGAAGATGGACGATAACAACCGTCTCTATCTCGTCATTAAGGAGTTCTGCTCTGCCAAAGCCTATCTTGGTGCAGATGTAGTTTCGGCTGTAGATATGGGATATATCTTTGAAGAGTTAGTTAGAAAGTTTTCAGAATCGTACAACGACCAGGCAGGAGCACACTTTACCGCACGCGATATCATTTATCTGATGAGCGAACTGCTTGTAGGAGACGATGAACAGAAAATGGAAGATGAAGGAATCGTAGCATCCATATACGATATGGCCAATGGGAACCAGCCAGATGCTTGCCTGTCTTGATGAACGTTTCCGCAAGATAGACCCTGAAGCGGAAATCACATGCTATGGTCAGGAACTCAATCCACAGACGTATGGTATTGCCAAAGCCGATATGCTTATCAAGGGTGGTAATGCCGACAATATGCGCTTGGGAGACACTCTTGGCGACGACCAGTTCAAGGGATATCAGTTTGACTATATCATATCAAACCCTCCTTTCGGTATCGACTGGGAAGCATCCGAAAAACGGGTGAAAGCTGAAAATGAAATGGGCGAAGCAGGACGTTTTGCTCCGGGACTGCCGGCAAAGGGAGACGGACAGATGTTGTTTATGCTCAACGGTGTGGCAAAACTGAAGGAAGAAGGGCGTATGGCCATTATCCAGAACGGTTCTCCACTTTTTAAAGGTGATGCAGGAAGCGGTGAAAGTGAAATACGAGGCTATCTGCTTGAACACGACTGGCTGGAGGCCATTATCCAGTTGCCTAACGATTTGTTTTATAATACCGGTATCGCTACCTATATATGGGTAGTGAGCAAAAACAAATCGGAAGAACGTGCAGGAAAGGTTCAGCTTATTGACGCAAGCAAATGCTTCGAGAAACTGCGTAAACCTCTCGGAAACAAGCGTGTGGAAATCACCACAGTCTGCCGCGAACTCATAATGCAGGCTTATCACGATTTTACCGATTGGGAATATACCTCCGAGCTTAACCCGGAACTGAAAGTCGAAAGCAAGGTGAAAGATGTTGAGGATTTCAAGTTTACGAAACTCACCATCAACCGTCCTTTGCGTTTAGAGTATAAAGATATTCATTTTGACGAAGCTACTGCCGAAAACTATAAGGAGGCCGACAGAGCCTTATTGAAAGAAGTTGCCACATATTGGGAAACCAACATGCCTAACCATGTTGGTTTCCCGGACATCACTTTCTTCCTCGAACTGAAGAAGGCAAAAATCAAAGTTCCTCAGGGAAAGGTTGCTCTATTGAGAAACTATTTCGGGAAGCGCAACCCCAATATGATGGAGGCATACGTGAAGCCTATTGATCAGGAAAGCGGATTTGCTCCCGACCCTGAACTGAAGGACAGCGAGATTATTCCTTGGAAAGAGGATATTACGGAATACCTCGACAAAAACGTCCGTCCGTATGCTCCCGACTTCTGGTACAATGAATCCGAAAGCAAAATCGGTTATGAAATACCTCTCACCCGCGAGTTCTATAAATACACCCCGCTAACACCAAGTTCAGAAATATTTGACGAACTGAAAAAGTTGGAAGAAAAAGAATCGGAACTGATGTCCAAGATATTAGGGTAATTATGACCAAGATAAATAAAATATCCATACGTTTCTTTGATGACAGAGAAGTACGTGCCATTTGGGATGACGAAAATTCCAAATGGTGGTTTTCTGTGCTCGATATTGTTGGTGTTCTAAATGCTCAGGATGATTATACCAAGAACAGAAACTACTGGAAGTATCTGAAAAACAAGCTGAAGAGCGAAAATAATGAAGTGGTTAGTGTCACTAACCAGTTGAAATTAACTGCACCTGACGGAAAAAAAAGACTTACAGATGTCCTTGATAATTCAGGAGTCCTTTCTCTTGCAGCATGTTTTCCTAATACCAAGGCAGCACGGTTTGTAGAATGGTTTACCAACAGTGATGAAACGATAGACGGACGAAGCAAATCTAAGGCTTACGCTCTGTTTGAAAGCAGTCTGATTGACAGCATAGAAGTGGGAACAATAAAAGGTTTGCAGCAGATTCATGCCTATTTGTTTGGCGGGCTATACGACTTTGCCGGACAGATACGTACGGTAAACATAGCCAAAGGAGGATTCCAGTTTGCAATGGTTCAATATCTTCATGCTACATTGGAACAGATAGAACGTATGCCCGAAACAAGTTTTGATGAGATAGTAGACAAGTATGTAGAGATGAACATTGCTCATCCTTTTCGTGAAGGCAACGGACGTGCCACCCGTATTTGGCTTGACCTGATGCTGAAGAAAAATCTTAAAGTTTGTGTGGACTGGAGTAATGTAAACAAGAAATCTTACCTTGATGCAATGACTCACAGTGTAGCTAATGCTGATGAACTGAAAGCACTTCTGCGCCCCGCACTTACCGACAAGATTAATGACCGGGAAACCTTTATGAAAGGTATTGATTACTCATATTATTACGAACAGGAAGATTGATGGTTATGGAAAATAGATACGATAAATATAAAGATAGTGGTATTGCTTGGATTGGGGAGATTCCGAAGCATTGGGAAGTAAGAAGAATGAAAAGCATATATAACTTTGGAAAAGGGTTAAATATAACTAAAGCGGATTTAGTTAATAAAGGTATTCCTGTTATTAGTTATGGTCAGATTCATTCTAAACTTAATACAGGTACATGTATAAAAGATTCTTTAATCAAATATGTTCCAGAATCCTTTCTTGAAAACAATAATACTTCGTTAGTTAAAAAAGGGGATATAATTTTTGCAGATACTTCTGAGGATTTAGAGGGTTGCGGTAATTGTATCTACATAGATAGGGATATGCTTCTTTATGCGGGTTATCATACAATAATTGCTAAGAATATATCAACATATATCAATAAATATTTTTCCTATCTCTTTCAAACAGATTGTTGGAGAACTCAAATTAGAAAAACGGTAAATGGAGTCAAGCTATTTAGTATTCCTCAAAGATTATTAGCATCAACTGATATTATAACACCTTCTACTCAAGAGCAACAATCCATCGCTACCTACCTTGACCAAAAATGTGGTGAAATAGACGAACTGATGACTTTGCAAGAGGAAATGATAACCAAACTGCAAAGCTACAAACAATCCGTCATTACCGAAGCTGTAACCAAAGGTTTGGATAAAAATGTGCCTCTAAAAGATAGCGGTATTGAATGGATTGGTGAGATTCCGGAGCACTGGGAAGCAAGTAAAACTCTATTCAATTTAAGTATGCCTATAACAGATGGACCGCATACAACTCCTGAACTTTTTGAGATAGGAATACCTTTTGTTTCAGCAGAAGCTGTCTCTTTTGGTAATGGTAGAATTGATTTTTCACGCATTAGAGGATATATTTCAGAAAACTTTTATCAAGAATGTTGTAAAAAATATGTTCCTCAAGTCGATGATATATATATGATAAAATCCGGTGCGACTACTGGACGTGTAGCTATTGTTGACACAGACATCAAATTTACTATATGGTCTCCACTTGCAGTTTTCAGATGTAATAAGGAACGAATGCTACCACGTTTTTTATTTTATCAATTACAATCTAATGGATATCAAAAACAGATTGAGCTAAACTGGTCATACGGCACTCAACAAAACATTGGAATGAGAACTTTAGAAAAGTTAATATTATCCGTACCCCCTCTCTCCGAGCAACAATCCATCGCCGATTACCTCGACCAGAAATGCAGCGAGATAGACGAACTAATCTCCATCAAGCAGCAGAAGATAGAGAAACTGAAAGACTACAAGAAATCATTGATTTTCGAGTGTGTAACCGGAAAAAGAAAGGTAAGCTAATCTCAAAGTGCCAAAGAAAAGGAGTCAAAGAGCCAAAATGGCACTTTGGATGGCACTTTGAACTGAATAATAAGATTAAAGAAAGATATAATCATGAATACCACAGAATTAAAGGAAAAGAACTTTGAAGCCGATATAGAACGATACCTTATCACAGAGGGCGGATATATAAAAGGCAATCAGGATACATACGACAAGGACAGGGCTATAGATATGCCTGTGCTTATCTCCTTTATAGAAAAGACACAGCCTAAGCAGTGGAAACGATATGTAACCAAGTATGGCGACAAGGCTGAGAAACAGTTGTACCGTGTTTTTCAGGACGATGTGTCGCGCTATGGACTGATTTATGTGCTCCGCAAGGGTATAAGCGACGTGGGCATTAATATCAAGTTCTGCTATTTTGCTCCGGCTTCGATGCTGAATGATGAGCTTGTGGCTAATTATGATGCGAACATTCTCACAGTGACACGCCAGTTTGCCTATTCCAAGCTGAACAAGAATACCATCGACATGGTACTCTCGTTGAACGGTATTCCGGTGGTGGCACTCGAACTGAAAAATCAGATTACAGGTCAGAATGTGGAGGACTCAAAGCGCCAGTGGTGCACGGACAGAGACCCGAAGGAACCGCTGTTTCATTTCAACAACCGTATATTGGCATACTTCGGAGTTGACCTGTACGAAGTGGCTCTTACTACGGAACTGAAAAAGGAAAAGACTTTCTTCATTCCTTTCAATCAGGGTTCAAACGGTGCAGGTGAAGTGGGTGGAGCTGGAAATCCGGAACGTGAGGACGGAGGATATGTAACTGCCTATCTGTGGGAAAAGGTATTGCGCAGGGATATGCTGCTTTCCATTCTGCAGCGTTATATCTCGCGCCAGGAGGAAGAAAAGCTGAAGATTATAATAGACAAGCATGGCAGGGAGAAAGAGATTACGGAAACTTCGGTGAAGATAATCTTCCCCCGTTATCATCAGTTGGATGTGGTGGAAAAGTTAGTGGCCGACACTTATTTTGCAAACGTTTTGCAAAGCCGTTGCAAAGAAGAAGCGAGATATGATATGGCTGCGGACGAAAAGACGAAATACTATTCGCTGAAGAAGCCGCACGGAAACAATTATCTCATACAGCACTCGGCCGGTTCGGGAAAATCGAACTCTATCGCATGGCTCACTTATCGCCTTGCAGGATTACAGAATGCAGAGATGAAGAATATGTTCAACAGTGTGTTTGTCATTACCGACAGACGTGTACTGAACAAGCAACTCCAGAGTACAATCCTCGGATTCGACCATATAGACGGGCAGATTGAAACCATTACCGACAATGACAATTCGGAAAAACTGGCAAGAATCATCAACGATGATAATACAAGGATTGTTATCACTACTCTACACCGTTTCCCGGTTATATATAAGGAACTGACAAGCCGCAGCGGCAAGAGATATGCCATAATAGTGGACGAAGCTCATTCATCTCAATCGGGCAAAAGTGCAGAGAAACTGAAGGCTGCACTTGCGGATACGGACGAGGCATTGCGCGAATATGCGGAAATAGAAGAGATTGAGGCTGAAGAACTGGAGAAGAAAAAGGACGCCCTGATGGAGGATTTGCTGGCTCAGGGACAGCACAACAATCTGTACTTCTATGCATTTACGGCAACTCCAAAGCCAAAGACTCTACAGACTTTCGGTGAACTGGCAGAGGAAGGTGAAAATCCTGAAGACAACAAATATGTGGCTTATCATAACTATTCCATGCTACAGGCTATAGAAGAGGGATTCATCAAGGATGTACTGAAATATTATACCACTTATGATACTACTTATGAGATTGCAAAGCGTATTGAGTCTGACCCTTCGTATGAGGAAACTCCTGCCACACGTGCCATAAAGGCTTTCCATGATAACCATCAGCATGTGATAGCTCAGAAAACGGCTATCATTGTGGAGAAGTTCAGAGAGGTGACACTGAATGCCATGCTTGGAAAGGCAAAGGCGATGGTGGTATGTTCCTCGCGTGCTCATGCGGTACGTTATTTCTTGGAGATCAAAAGGTATTGTCAGGAAAACAATATTACTGATGTAAATCCTATGGTGGCTTTCTCTGGTACGGTATCGTATGAGGGAGTGGAATATACTGAAACAAAGTTGAATTCCACTGACGGACGAAACATTTCGGAAGCCAAACTGCCTTTGTACTTCGCTTCGGACCTGTATAATATGTTGGTTGTTGCAGACAAGTATCAGACAGGATTCGACGAACCTCTGCTGCATACAATGTTCGTCGACAAGAAACTGAAGGACGTAAAAGCAGTGCAGACACTCTCACGCCTGAACAGATGGCAAAAGGACAAGAAAGATACATACGTACTCGACTTCTGCAACAAGCCGGAGGATATTAAGAAATCATTCGAACCGTTCTATAAAGGTACAGAGTTGATAAAGCCTGTTGATGTGAACTATGTATATACTTTCAGAAAGGACATACAGATGTTCCAGCTATGGACAGAGGGTGACGAACAGAAGTTCTATGATTTGCTGCAAAATATCAGCAAGCAGAAAGACCGCCTTGGAGCTTTGTCGAATGCGTTCAAGAGTACTATTGACAGATACGGAGCTTTGGACGAGGAAAAACAGTTTGAGGTAAGGTCGAAAATCAAGAACTTTGTCCGTTTCTACTCTTATATGGCACAGATAGCAAGAACATACGACAAGGAACTGTACAAAGCCTATGTATATGCCGACTATCTGTACAGACTGCTGCCAAAGAACGCCAAGGAAAGAATAGACCTGAACAAACAGATTATGCTGGTAAACTCTAAAATATCTGAAGGAGAAACTGTTTCCATCCGTTTGGGTGACGACAGTAAACCGATAAAAGGTGAAAATCCAAAGGCAGGAAAGCCAAAGAATGACAATGAGGATTTACTGAGCCGTATCATTGATAAAGTAAATATCATGTATCAGGGACAATTCTCAGAGGCAGACCGTGTTATAGTAGAATCCATCTACGATAAGATGGTCACTACAGCCAAAAAGAAACTGACCAAACAGGCGAACAATACGGATGAAAAGCAATTTGAGGAAAGTATCTTCCCTCAGATATTTGATGAAGTGGCAAGGGGGTGCTATGTGGAACAGATGGACTCATTCGCCAAATTGTTTGAAAACAGTGATTTCTACCGTAATGTCATGACACAGATGGCAAAGGTGATGTATGAAAACTATAAGAAAAAGGAAGATGAAATACCGTTTATACCGGAACTGTTCAAGCAGAAATTGCTGTCAGATGTAGAAAGTGAGTTTTCCGACTTAAAGCAGTTCCTTCCTGATTTCAATTCAGTAGCATCATGCTTTATTGATGTATTGAAAGTTCAAACGACATCTTCTATAGATGGAGCAAACGAGCTGTTACTTGATTCGTTTAACAGACTTTACTGTCTGGAAGGAATGAAACTGGTAGACAAAAGAAGGCATTTCAATACCATTGTGACAAAATATGAGGTGTTCCTGAAAAAAGTATATTACCTGCTGAACGGTAAGGAAATGGTAAATGACAAGGATGAGAACAGTATGCCTACATTTATAAATTGTATATTCTCACTAAACTGTCTGAGAGGCCTGAAAAACAATACAGATGAAAGGTATCATAAGTTCTATGATTATCTGGAATTAGTAAAGCAATGGAGAAACAGTGAATCACACAATGCTCCAGATGCTACGATGAAAGAACTTAATTCTGCAATCCACATTGTTTCTACGATGTATCTTTGGGTTATTGCACAGAACATGAAAAATCTGAATTTTGCTACAGGCAAATAATAGTTTGTCGATCATTCAACAATAAGAGGAAGTTTGTTAATTCAAATTTCCTCTTATTGTGCATATAGACTGCACAGTAATACTAGAACTTTGCATCATAACATTAAATATAGCGTTTATGAAGAAGTTTTTTATCACAGTAATTGCTGCTGTCTCTATGACATCGTGTGGATTTGGTCCTTACCTTACTTATAATGTAGGACTATCAAATGTTGAAGCACCAGCTGATGCAAAAAAACAGTATGGTGAAACTAAAATTGTCAAACTGGATGTAGATGGTAAAACCAACTACAAATATGAGGATGATTATATAGATATCTCCTGGTTCGTAGGTAATAGCCAGTTTGCATTTGAATTAAAAAACAAATCAAATTATTCCATAAAACTTCCTTGGGATGATGTCGCATATATAAGTACATCTGGACAGGTTGGAAGAGTTATGCATAGTGGGGTTAAGTATATTGATAGAAATAACTCACAACCAGCAAGTGTTATCCCCAAAGGAGCAACTTTAAGTGATATAATAATGCCTACTGATAATGTTTATTATATAAGTGGACAATATGGTGGGTGGAGAGAAGGTAATTTATTTAATTTTCCAATAGACAAAAAGAATGTTGAGCAATCAAAGCTTCCGTATATTGGTAAAACCGTAAAAGTTCTGTTTCCTATCATTATTGAGGATGTAAAGAATGAATATGTTTTTGAATTTAAGATTAACGATATAACAGTTAAGTAATATGGGAAAAAATCAACATGTAGTAAAAACATCCTCAGGTTGGGGTGTAAGAGGTGAAAACAATTCAAGGATAACCAAGAATTTCAATACTCAGAAAGAAGCTATCAATAAAGCAAGAGAAATTGCGATTAATCAGAAGTCAGAAGTATTAATTCACGGCGAGAATGGGAAAATACGTGAAAAGAATAGTTATGGAAATGATAATTATCCTCCAAAAGGATAATACTATTTTAATAGCATAACTATAATTTATTCCTGCTTAATAAGAAGTTTGTTCAACTCCGGATCATTCTTTATCCGTTCAGTCTCAGACTCAACCAAAGCAATAATCTCCTGCTTAACTCTGCGGTAATTGCTTTCAATAGTCTCACGAAGAATATCGTTCCCGTCACTGTCGGTAAACTCGGCAATGACGGGAATCTTCTTATATACCTTCATTTCAGCAGAAACTTTGGCAGAATCTACTACAATTTCAGCATGGAAGATTTTCTGCTCAATTCGTTCATCAAAGTTATCACTGACTGCACCCACAAACATACCCTGAGTAAGATTGGAAATCTTGCTTGCCGGGATAAGCGAGTCCATTTGTGTAGATATTGAGGTGGATTTATCATTACGGTTGATAGTCATGGATTGGCGTTTCTGCAACACTTTCCCGAAGCGTTCAGAAAGATTCTTGGCTGTTTCACCTACAACCTGACCACTGAAGATATTGCCAACTGTATTCTGAATAACCTTGCTTTCCTTATCTCCATAGTCACGGGTAAGCTGACTGAAATCCTGAAACCCCAAGCACACTGCAACTTTGTTACTTCGTGCGGTAGCAATAAGATTATCAAGACCTCTGAAATAAATTGTAGGTAACTCGTCAATGATAACAGACGACTTCAATTGTTTCTTCTTGTTTATTAATTTTACTATTCTACTATTATATAGACCAAGTGCTGCAGAATAGATATTCTGTCGGTCAGGATTGTTTCCCACTACAAGAATCTTTGGTTCTTTCGGATTGTTTATGTCAAGTGAAAAATCATCTCCTGTCATTACCCAATAAAGTGCCGGAGAAATCATTCTTGATAATGGAATTTTAGCAGAAGCTATCTGCCCTTGGAGCTGATCTTGTGCATTGGACTCCCATGCATCCATAAACGGACTGAGGTAGTTCTCCAGTTCCGGATATGATGTCAGTATCGGAAATATCTGGGCGTATGGACGGTTCAGAAATTCTATGGCATGAGGGAAAGTACAATACCTGCCGTTGTCATAAATCTTTAAATACCAGATTATAGCAGCAAGCAGAATTATTGGCGACTCAACAAAGAAGTCTCCCTGCTTCTGAATCCAGCTTCTGTTAAGGTTCAACATAATGGTATAGGCAGATTCATATGCATCAGATATATCAGTCATGAAGTTGGGATTGATAGGGTTACACCGATGGCTTCTTCTTGGATCATCAAAGTTGATTACATAGAATGTTGGTTTTACCTCATAACGGTCAGCATATTTAAGAAGATGATTATAAGCTATTTCCGACAAATCCGGAAACTTATAATCGTATATATACATAGCAAAAGACTTCTCAATCTGCTGTTTGATGAAGTTGTTTACCACTGCATACGACTTTCCTGAACCGGGTGTACCCAATACTATGGTTGCTCGAAAAGGATTCACGACATTTATCCAACCATTGTTCCATTTCTTCTGATAGTAGAAACGTGTCGGAAGATTTACTGAATATTCGTTTTCCATCAGTCTTGTTTCCTGCATGAAACTTTCATTCTCGACATTGAAAACATCATCCATAAGATTATTTTTCAGCAGTCTGCTCATCCATGTTCCACCCATGAGCAAACATATATAACCGATAGCAAGAGAACTCATATAAAATATTGCCCCTACTTTCGGAATAGCTAAAAGCATCCAGTTAAGAAAGAAAGTGATGAAACCAACAGCAAGAAGTATTATAATGTTTCTCCATGTAATTTTCTCGTCCTTCACGCCACGTGTGCCCAAACATGACAAGCCTAAGAACAAAACAGCAAACAGTTTGGTCCATAGCAATGAAGAGAACAGTCCAGTATTCTTCTGAAAGTTCATCAGTATTCTGTCCACGACTTCTATAGTAATATTCCATTCACGGAATGATTCATAGCAGAACCAATAACAGTGTATCAAAACAAACAATATGGATATGGCACGCATAAAGTCTATAACCTTTGCCAATCCTCTCAAATCATCTTCCTGTGACATAACTTTATTTTTTTCGTTTTAATTTACCTGAATATAATCTTCTCATTTTGCGCTGGAACGCAAGTTCCCTGTAATCAATACCGTGCGATGCGCCATCAAACAGTGAACCGGTCATTTCAGCAATCATATCATCACCTGGTGTATCTGATTCTATAATCTGATTAACTTGCGCATCCTGAGGTAAAGCAGTAAGGAACGGATTGTCTCCATTTCCATTGAAATATTCGTTGAATACTGATGCTGCATATCCCTTTCCAAGTCGTGAACCATTGGCTACAATACCGTTTTCATGGTCTATAAAGGTAATACCATAGATTCTTCCGGCATTGTTTTCACGAAACAATACATCTATACCTTCAGCTTTAAGTGTTTCAACAAACTCCTTTCTGTCAGGATTCATCATCATAGCCTTACGTACCTTGTGTCTTAAATCAGGCTGTACCTTCTTAAATTCTTTCTTTGAACGTATTATATGGTTATGGATAGCATTATATCCATATTTGCGGCCAAGCTTTGCTGCATCTATAGGAACAGTGAGTTTTCTGCCCTCTGAATTTGTAACAGAATACACCATACCATTATATTGTTTTCCGTTATGCTCCTTCTTTACTTCCTCTGCCATTATGTTGTAGGCAGAAAGCACAGCATTCAATTCTCCAACTGACTGAAAACTGTATTTCCTCAATATGGATGAAACAGTTCCAGCAATCTGCCTCCTAATATCTCCCTTATCTATATCAGCCTTTTGCAGCTGCTCCCTATCTGGAATATTCTGTTTTTTACAAGCATTCAGATTCCATATCCTTTCAATCTCCTTACGGACCTTATCGCTTCGTCTGAACTCGTGGCTGTCATTTATCTTCCGTCCATTTGAATCCACGCGAAGAGAAACTATGTGTATATGTTCCCGTTCAATATCACTATGCTTGAAAACGATAAAAGGCTGACTGCCGTATCCCATCTTCTCCATATAATATGCGGCAATATCACGTAATTCTTCATCGCTCAGTTTGTCGTCCGGATGCGGATTCAGAGAAGCATGAAATACGGTTTTCTTTGTCCTCATGAATGAAGGAAGCAACCTTTGCATATCCTCAAGGGCACGGTTCATATCGGTGTTGCCATTATTGTCAACACTCATGCCTGAGACGAGCAAAACTTTTGCCTCTCCAGCTTCCACTTTATGGAAGTTATAACCAAGTGCCCCTCCAAGGTTAGATGTAGAACTTATTTTTGCAACCATTTGCTTCTAATCTCTTCTGCAAGACTTATCGAAGTTTCAAGAAGCCCTTGCAACTCTGCTGTATTACCATTCAGTTTCTCCAATAATGTATGTGCCACTTTAGCAGAATGATAGCTGTTTATGGCCCGTACAGTCTGATTATATAACAGTCCGATTTTCCGGATCTGCGCGTTCACTTCTGTCAGTCTGTTGTAAAAATCCACAGTGGATTTATCGGTTGTAATCACCTTGAATGTATGAGAAAACAGGCGTGCACGAATAAAATCTGACTTGGTTCTGGCACCGGAACGTTCATACAGACTGATAAAATCGGCATTCTCTTTTTCATTCAACCTTACATAATATCTGTAAGACGGTGTAGCGGATTCCTTATGCATAATCTTTGTTTTTAGTATTCAACTTGCGACTTTGGAGCAAATATCTTCCCCTTTTCAGGGGCAAGAGTTTTTGGCGGACAAATTTCGGTTTGTCGGACAAAAACACATCTTGCCAAAGGTTATAAAAAAACAGAGATAGTATTCCTTTCAGTCATACTCTGCTTCACTACAAAGTTAGTCTGTTTATTATCAACAGCTTCCATTGAAGCTGTACGCAATTTTCCACAATATTACCCGGTATTCTCCAAGGTACGCCAGCCTGTGTTTTTTAGATGTTTATTTGCAGTTGTAAGTATCTGCACGCACTGAACAAGTGCATAAAATTACGCACATACACACATTTGTAGATGTGTGGAAACATACATACTTACACACTTATGCAGATATGCACAAATATATAAATGTGTATATACAGATATACATACAAACAGAAATACAGATATGAATTTGTTACCAACCATATAAACATTTACAGATATGAAAACAGAAACAGATGCAACTACACACATACGTGTAGGATTCGGCTCCCAGAAAGGGGGCATCGGGAAAAGTACCATTGCCGAAGTGCTTGCAAGCTATCTCTACTATGAGAAGAATATCAAACTGCTGATAATGGACTGTGACTATGCACAACACAGTTTCTACAGACTTAGAGAAAGGGATAAAAAAGCTGTTGAGGAAAGTACGGCTCTGCAGGAGAAATTGAAGGCATATATCAGGAAAACAGGGAAGCGTTCATACCGTGTACTGAAAGCCAAACCTCAGGAAGCCATAAAGGTAGCAGAAGAATACATAGCAGAGCACCCAGAAGAGGAAATTTCTGTTGTAATCTATGACTTGCCAGGACGTTCAGACAGTTCTGATCTTCTTTCACTTGCCCTTGAAATGGACTATATCATTTCACCTATAGAAGCAGACCTCCAGTCAATAGCTTCGTGCATGGCATACGCCATTACAATCCGTGATATGGGTGTAATGTTGAGTGGAAGCAGGATAAAGCAGATATTCATGATGTGGAATAAAGTGGACCGGAGAGTCAATACGAGGATAATGGAAAGCTATGACAAGGAAATCGAAGAATACGGACTTGGATTGCTCAAAACCCGCTTGCCAAGATCTGTAAAGTTCAGCCGTGAACTGTCTATGAATACCGGAGGTGTATTCCGTTCCACCTATATGGCTCCCGAAAAAGACCAGCTTGCCGGAAGTAATATTGAAGGACTTGCCAATGAACTAATAGAAATCTTATCACTGAAAGCATATGAACAATAACAAAGGAATTTTAGAAGCCAGAATAAAGCAAATGGCCGAAGGTAATTATAAAGACATGGACAAGGAGTTTTCTCTTGATGACTTTGATCCAAAACCTGCCGAGAAAACAAAACCACAGGAGGAAACTGAACTAACTGAAAACAAGAAACCTGAAAAGCCGGCAACCAACAAGAAAAAGCCTGTAGAAAGAAATGATCCGTCTGACATGGAAGAATACAGGAACAGATTCCTGATAAGCCGTCCTTTCGACAAAAGAACTTCTTTTCCGCTAAACCGTGTAACACTGGATATACTGAAAGACATATTACATGACACAAACAGCCGTGTAAGTCTTTCATCCTTCGTAGAGAATATTCTGCTTGACCATCTGAACAACTACCGTTCACTAATCAATGATGCCACAGCCAAGAATATAAGAAAACATACCATACCAAATATGTAAACAATTATGGATGCAATATTGACATTAATACTTTCCATTGTGCTGATGGGAACTGCTGCTATTTTTCTGTGGTTATTCTTGCATATCGGAAAGAAAGAAAATGAAAATACGGATTCTATCCGTGAGAAGAAACCTCCCCAAAAAGAAGAAAACACCTCTTCCGTTATAGGCAGGACAAAAACAGATATTACCCAATATTCTACAATTTTACCCAATAATCCTGCTCCCGTAAAAGATGTAGATAATAGCGATAATTTTACGGATGAGGAAAACGAGTTCTTTCCTGATATTGACGAAGTTGACGAGGAAGAAGTTGAATTGGAAGAACTTTTCGAAGTTACAAAAGATGATATCCGACTTAATGGAACAGAACTGATTAGTAAGGAAATATCCTTGCTTAAAAAAGTCGGCAGCAATGATTCTATTGAGGAAGAGGAAAAGGTTTCCATTTCAGAAACCATATCAAAACTACAAGGCAGTGATTTCCTGAAACTGCTGAAAGAGAATGAAGCAAAGGCAGAGAAGAGAAACCAGGAACTCATGCGCATGATAGAAGAGGAAGAACTCAAATCCCCCAAGCCGGCACGTAAAAAGAAAAACAAGCCGGAAGAGATTTCACTGGAAGATTTTTTATAAACCTTTTAAACGGTATTTGTATGAAGAATAAAATGATTATTACACTGCTCATAGCATGTATGCTTGTCCAGCAGACAAGAGCTCAAGGTAATGGACTTGCCGGAATACAAGAAGCAACACAGATGATTACATCTTATTTTGATCCGGCTACCAAACTTATCTATGCCATTGGTGCAGTTGTAGGACTGATTGGAGGTGTAAAGGTGTATAACAAGTTCAGTTCAGGTGATCCGGACACATCAAAGACTGCGGCATCATGGTTCGGTGCATGTATCTTCCTGATTGTGGCTGCAACCATATTACGTTCATTCTTCCTGTAATTATGGCCGGATGGGAAATAAACAAGGGAATCGGGAGGTCAGTGGAATTCAAGGGACTGAAAGCACAATACCTTTTCATCTTTGCAGGAGGACTGCTGGCTGTATTTTTGGTTACAGTCATACTTTACCTCTGTAATGTGGACCAGGTTCTCTGTCTTGTCATGGGAGTATTGGGTGCCACAGTTGTTGTGTGGCAAACTTTCTCCATGAACAGCAAATACGGTGAACACGGACTTATGAAAAGAGGTGCTGTCCGTGGCCATCCCAGATACCTTATTAACCGTAAGACGGTGTTTCATATATTCCTAAACAACAGACGATATGAGAAACATTAGCAAAATGTCCACACTTGAACAGAAGTTTCCGCTTTTAGCCATAGAGAACGGATGTATCATTTCAAAGGATGCCGATATTACGGTAGCCTTTGAAATGGAACTTCCTGAACTTTTTACCATCACCTCTGATGAATATGAGGCAATGCACTCCACATGGTACAAGTCTATAAAAGTGCTGCCTAATTATACTATTGTACACAAACAGGACTGGTTTATCATGGAAAGGTATGAGTCGGAACTGCAAAAGGAGGATATTTCATTTCTTGGCAGAGCCTATGAAAAGCATTTTAATGAAAGACCTTTTCTAAATCATTCGGTATATCTTTTTATCACAAAGACCAATCGACAAAAGATGATGCAGCAAAGTAATTTCTCCACTCTATGCAGGGGAAACATTCTGCCAAAAGAAATTACAGACAAAGAAGGAGTCAATGCTTTTCTTGAAGCGGTAGATCAGTTTGAAAGAATAATGAACTCATCCGGATTCTTCACTCTCAAACGGTTCGATGCTGATGAAATAGCCGGGACAAGTGATAAACCGGGACTCCTGGACCGATACTTTTCACTTTCAGAAAGCAACCATGCTTCTTTGGAAGATATACGTCTGGGGGCTGATGAAGTACGTATCGGTGACAAGATTCTTTGTCTGCATACTTTATCTGATACGGACGACCTTCCGGCTCATGTAGTAACTGACTACAGACATGAAAGACTTTCTACAGACAGAAGTGACTGCAGACTATCTTTTGCTGCTCCCGTTGGATTATTGCTTTCATGCGACCATATATACAACCAGTATATTTTCATTGATGACAGTGCGGAAAACCTGAAGAAGTTTGAACGTCAGGCCAGAAATATGCACTCCCTTTCAAGATACAGCCGTGCCAATCAGATAAACAAGGAATGGTTGGAAGAATATATGAATACTGCACATTCAAAAGGACTGACTTCCATACGTGCACATTTCAATGTATTAGCATGGAGTGACGACCGTGAACAACTGAAACATATCAAGAATGATGTCGGTTCGGCCTTGGCTATGATGGAATGTAAACCGCGCCATAATACCATTGATACGGCAACTCTCTACTGGGCTGCCATGCCGGGTAATGCTGCGGACTTCCCAGCAGAGGAAAGTTTCTATACTTTCATTGAACCTGCACTATGTTTCTTCACTGCTGAAACGAACTACAAGGATTCACTTTCACCATTTGGTATCAAGATGGCTGACCGTATGTCTGGAAAGCCTTTGCATCTTGACATTTCAGACCTTCCCATGAAGAAAGGAATAACAACCAACAGAAACAAGTTTATCCTAGGGCCGTCAGGAAGCGGAAAGAGTTTCTTTACCAATCATATGATAAGACAATACTATGAGCAGGGAACACATGTACTATTGGTAGATACAGGAAACTCCTATCAGGGACTTTGTTCACTTATACAGAACAACACCAAAGGGAATGACGGTATTTACTTTACTTATACGGAAGAGAATCCAATCTCCTTCAATCCCTTCTATACAGACGACAAGGTTTTCGATATTGAAAAGGAAGAAAGTATATGTGCACTGATTCTGACATTATGGAAGGGTGAAGACAAGTATATAGAAAAGACCGAATCCAATGAACTCGGAACAGCCATACATAATTATATAAGGATGATACAGAAAGACGAGAAACTGATTCCGTGTTTCAACACCTTCTATGAATATCTGCGTGACGTATATCGGGTAGAATTACAAAGCAGAGATATTAAGGTATCAAAAGATGATTTCAATATAGACAATCTGCTGACTACACTCACTCCATATTATCGTGGCGGAAGATATGACTTTCTGTTGAACTCACAACAAAATATTGATCTTCTTAGCAAGAGATTCATTGTCTTTGAAATTGATGCCATAAAGGACAACAAAGACCTTTTCCCGGTTGTGACCATCATTATCATGGAAAGCTTCATCAACAAGATGCGCCGGTTGAAAGGTATCAGAAAGATGATTCTCATAGAAGAAGCATGGCTGCGACATGTAAGTCTTGTATATGATTGTTTAACATTCCATTCCACGCGCTGGA
>OHYN01000114.1_pt1 | contig 26380 bp, 18 predicted proteins | sample 1580251 | NCBI WGS metagenome assembly OHYN01 (sample SAMEA3882523, study PRJEB24775) | human gut metagenome | biome: human-associated habitat; feature: intestine environment; material: feces | place: Netherlands | collected 2009/2010
GCCCCGACAGAAGTCTTGTCACATCTTTCGGTAGATGTTTGGGGAGAGACCGTCTGCTGGATGGAGCAGGTACATGATTCCCGTCTTTGCGAGAAGCAGTCGTCAGCTTTGCTGGCACAACTCTATAACCTGAAAAGTGTGGAGTTGGAAAAAGGTCCGGGAAAGCAGGATGCTTTGCTCCAGCAGATTCTGGAGTTTTATTGCTTTTAAGGGAAAATTATCTCTGCTTAGTTTTATCATTTCTGCTTCCACACTTCCACCTACTTCCTGCATCCCTTTATTCATCGGCATTACAAGTGCTGTGGAAGCAACTCAAAAAGGTGGAAGCAACTTTTGCTTCCACAGCGGAAATACGCCGAAAAGTAAGTTAATATCTTGTTTGTTAGTGTATTAATAGAATGTACAGCATTTTGCAAATATCTTGTTTACACGATATGCGTTTCGTGTAAACACGGTATTAACTTCGTAAAAGACCGTTTACCGATAGACTGCAGCTGGGCTCATAATAGGAATAAGATAGGTGCACAGTATGGGGAAACTATGAGTATAATAGGTGTTCAACGGTTATGAAGCACCTTGTTGACGGTCGTTAGTCGAGTGGTTGACGGCCGTTGGCAGAGCGCATCACGGCCGATAGGCGCTGATAACTCCGTACAGAAAATGGAAAGGAAGCCTATGTAAGGGGAAACAAGCTCTGAGCTATTTGTTTTGTTTGTCACATTTATCTTGTTTTTGTACATTGTTGAAGCGGTTTTTTGTATCTTTGAAGGGAGAGGCCGTAAAAAAGCTTATTCTCATCCAAAGTTTAATTATATATACATGGATTATGAAGCGATGTATAGTACTGTTCATAACATTCTGCTGTGCAGTTGTTTTTAATGCACAGGCAAATGGCATTGTGACTGATGGAGAAAAAGGATTGCCGTTGGCTGGTGTGAATATTTATCTCCAAAAGGATTCTGTGGGCATAGGAGTTATACGTAATGATAATCTGGTAAAGAACATGTTCATATGAAAAAACTGCTATATCTTGGGCTTTTGTCCGTTTGCGTACTGTTAGGTTCTTGCGTAGAGAAGAACGTATCCAATGTTTTTGATAAGGTAGAGAGGTATATGGATGTATATTCTGACAGTGCATTGCTGCTGTTGGAGCAAATTCCTCATCCGGAGAAGCTTCGTGGAAAGCAGCGGGCAGACTATGTGCTGCTGTTGACACAAGCCCGTGATAAGAACTATCTGGATAGCATGCAGTCGGATTCGTTGATAAAGTTGGCGGTAGATTATTATAAGAATGGGGGTGATAACGTGAAAGCGGGGAAGGCATTGTTTTATTATGGCAAAGTGATGGATTTGCAGGGGAATGATACGCTGGCTATGCAAGCCTATTTGAATGCTTTGGCTAAATTGGAGAAAACGGAAGAGTATAAGCTACAAGGCTTGGCATATGAGTATATCGGTATTTTGAATGCAGATAGAAAGCTACACAAAGATGCTCTTGATAATTATCAAAGTTCGGTATATTGTTTTCAAAAGGCAGCCGATACTTTAGGGGTTATATATGCTTATCGGGATATTGCTCGTATTTATTATGTAGAACAACAATATGACAGTGTTTATAACTACATCAATAGGGCTTTGTCCTTGTGTGAAGAAAAGAAAGGATGTATCGATTTTGAACGAGTAACTCCTTCTTTGTTACAAGTAAAAGGAATTGCAAAAAGAAATGAGGGAGATTTGGAAAATGCAATAATCTTGTTGAAAACTGCGGTAGAGACTGAACAAGATAGGCATTCTATGCATCACTGTTCAATGTCATTGGGGAACATTTATTTAAATCAAAATAAGTTGGATGAGGCAAAAAGATATTTTACTTTAGCTTTGAAATCAGAAAGGCCTCGTACTCTGGCAGGGGCATACCACTATTTGTATCTGTTGGAAAAGAGGCAGAAAAAGTATGCAATGGCTCTCTATTTCAAAGAGAAGTCTGATTCGTTGTTGTCCGTTGACCTGGATGCTAAACAAGCATCTCAAATTTTGACTTTGCAACGTAAATATGAAAAAGGAAAGCTTCTTTTAGAAAAGCAACAAGTTGAACACGAAAAGAAAATACAGTTTTATTTTGGGATGGTAATCGTTTTATTTATTATCCTATTATGTCTTGTTTTGTATTTTCTTTTAAGAAAAAGATACAAAGAGATGTTCCGGAAAAATATGCAAGTAATAAAGGAGAATGAGTGCATGATTAAACGATATGTTTATGAACTTGATGTGTTGAAACAAAAAGTAGGTGAAACAGCGGAAACAAATAGAGAGAAGGTTGGTAAATTGAATCAAAAGATTTTGCTGTTGGAGAGTGAGAATAAAAAAATACGTGAAAATGTATGTGTAAATGGTGTTTATCTCTTGGATCAATTGAAGAAGGAAAAGCTGATTGTGAAGAATATGACCAAACAAGAGAAAGAACAGCTCCTTGAATACATGGATTTGATATATGGTAATTTGATTTCTCGGTTAAAGAAAGATTTTAAATTAACGAGTGGTAACCTGATATTGATAGCTTTGCTTAAAGTTGGTTTCACTACCACTGAGTTGATGTTTACTTTTGACTGCGAGATGAATTCTATTTTTACGAAAAAACGGAGATTGAGGGAGAGCTTAAATTTGGATACTACTGATAAATTGGAAGAATTTATAACTCTTTATTAGAAGAACTTCTTGCTTTTCGTCCATTAACTTAGTAGCTTTTTTTTTAGTATTTTCTTGATATATAGTTTGTTATTCTCTTTTGTGTTGTCCACTTGTACTTTCCCTAAGAAGTGATTAAATGGCTATCTTTGTTACATTCAAAACTAAAGATACTATGAAATCATTTTTTATTTTGTTAAGTTTATACTGCTTCTTTGTGGTAAATGTAGTGAATGGAAAGTCAGTAACTTTTCCTTCAAGAGTAGAAATCATCATGGATGAGGATTTTGATTTACCGGATGGTCCGGGGAATGGTCACCGTTCTATTCCTCCAGTGACTCCTTTTTTAGCATTTTTGAATGATGACCACTCCATTGACTTGGAGTTCTATCAATCTATAGGTGAGATTGAAATTGTAATTTCTCAGAATGGGGATGTTGTTTACTCTTCTACTGAGAATATTGACTCTCCAATATTGAGAAAAGTACAATTACAGAAAGGCTTAGTTGGTGATTTTTTACTTGAGATAAAAGGTTTGGATGGAGCTTATGCATTCGGTAGATTTACTATTCATTAATAATGGCTATATAGCACTATGAAACAAATCTCATTTTGCATCACTTGTATGAATCGGCTTAAACATTTACAAGAAACTTTGGAGAAGAATATTCTTGATAATTTCTTAGTAGATGAGGTCGAGTTTGTTGTGCTGGATTATAATTCGCAAGATGGATTAGAAGAATGGATTGCTCAATCTATGATGAAATATATTGAGATGGGTATTCTTGTCTATTATAGGACTACTGAACCAGCTTATTATCGACGCAGCCATAGCAGGAATATGGTTTTCAGATTGGCAGAAGGAGAAGTAGTATGCAATTTGGATGCAGATAATTACTTAGGTAGAGGGTTTGCAGAGTTTATGTTAAAAGAATTTAACAATAAAGAGCGTCTATTTTATACGAGTAATCTTTGTTATCGTGATGTTTTCGGAAGGGTCTGCTTGGAAAGAAAGGAGTTCGTTGAGGCGAGAGGATACAATGAAGTGTTTGTAGGATATGGTTTGGAAGATGTTGAATTTTTCAATCGTTTGTTGTGTAGAGGGCTTGTGCAGGAAATTTTTAATCAGAAGGAATTTTATAATGTTTTGATGCATGCAGATGAAGAGCGGATAGCACAAGAGTTTTTGTTGAAGAAGTTGCAGAGTGTCTATCTGGATTATATAAATCCCTACTCTACGAGAGTATTGATGTTGTATAAAGGACAACGTTTTGGCATAGGAGTGATACAGAACAATATTGCAATGAATTATAATCATCCGGATGAATCAGACATGCTAAAACAATGTATAGGGGATAAATATCGACTTGTGATAAAAGGAGAATGGAAAGAAGGAATATGGGATGAGATGGAGAACGGAATTCGACTGAATTTTAAAGATGAGGAAATGATACTTAGAAACAAATCTAATTGTTTGTATGATTTTAATCATCAATATTATAAAGTTAAAGATGCGAATCTGATAGTGGTAATTGTCATGGGTGTAACAGAGGCTATAAACTATCTGAAGATGAAAAAAATGGATAATGATTGTAAAACGGTAAATCCGAATGGGTTCGGACAAGGGATTGTATATCGGAATTTTGATTATACTAATAAAATACTCTTGGCATAATATGAAACAGAATTATACGTTGATGGGAGGAAAAGCGTGGTGTTGTTTTTCTGTTTTTTATTCTCGAAAAGCGTGGGGAAGCCTCTTGACTGAGGTTGTCTCATTCTATCGTGAGTTCCAAAGTTTGTTTCATTATTTTGTGGCTTATTTCTCTGAACAACAAGGAGAACATATCAAAGTCACTTTTTCGTTTGATATTGAGAATATGGTTGAAATACAGGAAAGGGTCGATACTCATTTTTTACTTTTCTTGAATCAAAATCCGTCAGTCCATCCTAAACAGTTCCCTTTCGGAGAAGATTTGTGGTGCTTTTATCCTAACAATTCTTTGGTCTGGAATCAGTATAAGATACAATATCCGGATTTAGATTTATTGCTGGATAAACAATTTACACTTTGCCTTTCCGGATTTTTGAGTGATACTTATGTGGGAGGCAAAAAGCAAATGGAGGGAGAGAACTTTAATTTGCTGGAGCAAATACAACAAAAAGTGTTTACAGAACAAAATGGGATTAGGCTTGCCAAATGGGGATGTTTGATAGAATGTTTAGCTCAAAAGTCTTTGATAGAGATGGATGTGGATGAACAACTTACAGATGTGGATGAATTCTTGATAGCTTTGTGGCAAGAGATGAAAGTGCCTTATATGGGTACATTTCAGTTCTTATTGTGGGTAGGAGATTATTTTCTATTTCGTTTCTATGACGAGAATTCTTTGTTTCGCTCTCGGACTTCTTGGATGTTGGAGCAAATAGTATTAGGTGTTGAACGGCTTTTCTGTCAGTTTGAGTATAGAGTGAGGTCTGTTGAACCATTGTTTTTATTTCCAGTTGATGTTTGGCGAGATTTAGGTGAATGGTTACTGTGTGTGGAGAAAGTTTGTATATGTGAGTCGGTAAAAAATGTATTAGCTAAGTTATATGCTTTACCTGAAATGGAGTTTTTGTTACATTGTAATTTCCCAAAGAATACTTTGCGTTGGAAATATCGTGAAATAATATTTGTGGATAAATAATAGAGATAGTTTTATGCTATACATAAATTGAATGTTTAATTAAAATTTTGATGACAATGAAAAAGTTAGGTAAGATTAAATTGGATCAGCTTAATAAAGCTGAACTCAGTGAAAAGGAGTTGAATCGCCTTTTGGGAGGAGAAAACTGTTGTTTGTGTGCTTGCGCTGGACCGTCTGGACCGGTTGACAACTTTAATGCAAATGTTGCAGGTAGTCTGTACTCTCCATCGTGGACTGGCGGTACTCATGGATCACATAGCATGTAGGAATAGTAGTAAATAATACAAGTTTGATGTTTTTTATTCTTTCCTTGTTTATAGGAGAATAAAAATTGTATTTTGCAACTGTTTGAATTGTGAAGTAAGTAATTTGTACCGTTATTTTGGAAGTAGTGGAAGTGCATGATATGTGTGTTTTCTACTACTTTCAGAATGAGGTATATTGATGATTGTATTTATGAAAAATTGTTTTTTACTGATAGCTATTGCTTCATTCTTATTAGGATGTAGTGGCAATAAAAAGGAGAATACTTTGCAAGATGAAGAGGGTACTCCAGTTATTAATCTATCATCAGACAATGTGTCTAAGGTTGCTTTACTACCATTGAGCGAAGCTGCTGCGAAAGTGGAGATTGTTTCGTTGGAGGTGACGGACGAATCTCTAATAGGAGAAATTACTAAAATGAAGGTGACTGATTCTGACATCTGGGTGAAACATTATAAAGACAATCATGTCCTCCGATTTTCACGTTCCGGAAAGTTCTTGAATAAGGTAGGCAAAGTTGGACAAGGACCGGAAGAATATATCAGAATGGCTGATTTCTTCGTGGACGAGAACACCAAAGAAGTATATATCCAGACGACAATAGTTGGAGTTAAAGTCTATGATTATGAAGGCAATTATAAGCGGACAGCTGCAAAAACATCTCCGGATGATGTATTTATGACAATGTATTTCCAATTTGCATTGTATGATAACAAGTTCTTTATAGCTCAAAATCTGGCATTTATCAATAAACCGACACCAAAAGATTCGGTATGGTCTTTTGCATGGGTTGATAGTACTTACCAGAAAAAAAAGATATTCAAAAATCCGGCACATATCGGGCGTGAAGAGGAAATTATGAAGAACGGAATTAATTTCCAGCAGTTTGTTAACTATTGGTTAGAACCTTTTACCAGTATAGATACCTATGGCAATCAGTTGACCTTGAAATATCCGGATACCGATACGATTTATCGTTATGACAGCCCTGCGAATGAGTTGGTACCTCAATATATCATTTCAACCCATGAAGAAAAAGGTGATTATGGGGCGACTCATGTTTGGTTTAGGGAAAGAAGCGCTTTCGATTATTTTTCCATATATTCTTATTATCCGAGTAAGGATAATATCTATCTGCTGTGCAGTAAGGGGGAAACCATTTATACTTATTGTTATGGCAAACAGACTGGAAAAGTGAAAGTAAAAGAGCGAAAATCCGAGATTACGGAACGAATGCTGGGTAATCACACCCTTCGTAGGCTGGAAGGTGCTAAGTACTTTATCTTGGATAATGATTTGTGTGGAGGGTCGTTCCATGTAGATTATCGTTCACAAGGAAAGTATTGGATAGATGTACTTATTCCGAACAGTGAAGACAACTGGATAGATATAGACGAGATGAGAACTTCTGACGTAAAGGATGAATCTCTAAAAGCAAAATTCATCCATACTTTGGAGAATGTAGAGGAAGAGAGTAATCCGATATTGGTAATTGCTACATTAAAATAGTAAATGATGGATAAGTCTTTTTTGATAACTACTGGGAATCAGCATCAATATGTATATTCGGATGCTTTGTGCTATTTTCTTTATGTGCCGGAAGAAATGGCAACTGTAATGGAACATATGGATGCATCACTTGTTGATAGAACAAATTATTACGAACGTAAACTGAAATTTCTGAAAGAACATTGTTTTTTTGAAAAGAGAGAGGTAACATTTCAAACAGATTATAGTGAAGAATTGGTAAAACGAAACCTTGCAGGGTTGCGGCAATTATTGATTGAAGTAACTGATAGGTGTAATTTGGAATGTAAGTATTGTGGTTATGGTGAATTTTATTCTAATTATGACCGGCGAGAAACAGGTGACCAGTCTTTTGAAAACGTAAAACTATTGGTAGATTATTTGACTAAACTATGGTGTTCTGATTATAATGTTTCTCATAAAAATGAGATTACAATTGGATTTTATGGCGGAGAACCTCTGCTGAATATGAAACTGGTGAAGGAAACAATTGCCTATATTGAGAGTTTGAATTTGCCTTCTTTGATTTTTAATTACAATACAACCACGAATGCTATGCTACTGGACCGGTATATGGACTATTTGGTGGAAAAGAATTTTAGTATTCTGATTAGTTTGGACGGGAATGAGGTGCAATCTGCTTATCGGGTAGATAAGCATGGAAATTCGTCTTTCTCACGTGTAGTCAGAAACGTAAAGAAACTGCAAGAAACCTATCCGGATTATTTTGAAAAGAAAGTAAATTTCAACTCTGTATTGCATAACTTGAATTCTGTTGCAGAATGTTATTATTCCATCAAAGAACTGTTTGGGAAGAATCCTCGTATGGCGCAGCTAAATACTACTGGGCTTATTCCGGAACGTGTTGAAGAGTTTTCTAAAATGTTTAATGATAGAGTGAGGAGCTTTGATGAAGCAGTGCAACACGAGGATTTGAAGTATACTTTCATTAAGGATGGCAGCCGTTCCGTGAGCTATCATTCGATGTTGATGCGATATGGTGGTAATCGTTATGCTACTTATTTGGATTTGTTTGATACGGGGTGGGAAGACCGATACATTCCCACAGGCACTTGTCGCCCTTTTGAACGCAAATTATTTTTGACAGTTCGTGGAAAAATTCTTCCATGCGAAAAGATTGGACAAGAACATGCTATTGGATATCTGAAGGATGGAAAACTGAATTTGGACTGTGCAGCTGTAGCTAAATATTATAGTTCGATGTACGAAAAGGTAGTAAAAAGCTGTCGACACTGTTATTTAAAAAGGAGCTGCGGTCAGTGCTTGTTTTTGTTGAAGGAAAAGAATGGGCAATTGATATGTCCCGGCATACAAACGGATGCTAAGTTGAAAGAGGAGTTTGGGATTTTTTTAACGTATGCTGAGAATTATCCGAATCATTATGAGGAGTTGTTATCTTCTATTGTAGTCGATTAATTGAAAAAGGAGTAAATGCAATGAATTATTTATTTTATTTGGAGCCTTATGCGTTTTTGTTGCGTAGTAATGACAAAACAGTAGTTTATAATACTCTGAATGCAACTTATTTGATTTGTCCTGATTATCCGATTGTACAGTTGATTATTGAACAGTGGCAAAATCCGACGAATGGGTATAGTGTTTTGTTGGATAAGGAAATGATGGAAAACGAAGTTGTAAGACATTTTGTTGAGGCTGTAAGAGAATTGTTTTCGGGTGATTGTATAGAATATGACGGGAAATTTCCTAAGCCTTATATCTTTCAGCCAACTTTGTTCTTGAATTCAGATATACGTGTCAAAGATGAGGAAAAAAAAGCCTCTTTGGGAAATCGTGTTATGGAAAACCTTAATGAAGTAAATCTGTATTTACCGGCAACGTGTGAGTTGGAGTGTCCGGCTTGTACTTCTTACTTCCATCAAATAAATCACTGTACTGTTCACTCCGGTGATGGACTGAAAACAGACGATTATCGTCGATTAATACGCCAATTCTTGATGAATGGCATTAAACGGATTAATATATTTGCAGGAGGAAATCCGAATAAAAATAGCTATGTTAGGCAATTGCTTCCTGACATGGAAAAATCAAAGGTAGATGTGCATTTGTATTTGGATAATACATTCTTGTGTAGTGAATATGAAGAATTGGTGCAACAGACCAAATGTGTTTTAGAAGTTTTAGTCCATGCTGAAGGTTTTGGTAATCAGCTGACTGAAGATATGCAGAAGTTCCCGTACGATAGAGTGAAGTGGAATTTGATAGTATCCAATGAATCTGATATGGAACGTATAGAAAAAATGGAGATACCTGCAGAAACGGTAGTTCAAATAAAACCTTTTTATACAGCGGAAAATAAAGATTTCTTTAGAGAGTATGTCTACTTGGATATGCAAGATATATTGGCTGCCCCTATTGATAGAAAAACGATATTTAGGCATCGGACTTTGAATGATAATTTTTTCGGTAAGTTAACAATTTATCCTTCGGGAGAAGTCTATGCCAATGTGAATTGCAGTGTATTAGGAAATATACAAGATTCATCTTTAAAGGAACTTCTCTATAAAGAAATAACAGAAGGAAATGCTTGGCTTAGAATTAGAGGCAATGAAAAACCTTGTAACCAATGTGTTAATAGGGATTTATGTCCCTCTATCTCTAATTATGAGCTGGTGATAGGAAAAAACAATTTATGTAATATACCAATTGAATAAGTGGACGTATTCCCATATTATCGTCAGCTTGATGCCATGGATTGTGGTCCTACTTGCCTACGTATGATAGCTAAGTTTTATGGTAAGAGCTATTCTTTGCAGACTTTGCGTGCCCGTTCTTTTATTTCTCGCAATGGTGTTTCCATGTTAGGCATCAGCGATGCCGCTGAGTCTATTGGTTTCAGAACGTCCGGAGTTCGTGTCTCTTTTGAACAATTGGCGGAAGATGTTCCTCTGCCTTGCATTTTGCATTGGAATCAGAGTCATTTTGTGGTTTGCTATGATGTTAAGAAAAAGAAAGGGCAATACTCGTTTAGAATAGCAGACCCTGCAACTCAGTTGGTTACGTATAATGAACTGGAATTGAAGCGATGCTGGTTAGCTACCAAATCGGACGGAGAAGAGAAGGGGACTGCACTTGCACTGGAACCCACTCCTGACTTTTATAATGGTGAGGGAGAACCGGAACTGAAAGAAAGAGGGTTGCGTTTTTTCTTCCGTTATCTGACTCCCTATAGGAAAGAGTTGTTTCAGCTGATATTGGGCATGTTGGTGGTGAGCTTACTTCAGCTTATCCTACCTTTTCTTACGCAAGCCTTGGTGGATGTGGGTATCAGTGACGGAAATTTGAGCTTTATTACCTTAGTGCTGGTTGCGCAGATTATAATCTCGGTATCACAACTATCGGTAGAGTTTATCCGTAGCTGGATATTGTTGCATGTGAATACGCGTATATCCATCTCCCTTATTTCGGACTTTTTGGCAAAGTTGATGAAGTTGCCGCTTCATTTTTTTGATACGAAGATGGTGGGAGACATTATACAGCGCATTGGTGACCATGACCGTATAAAGAATTTTCTGACAGGTTCTTCTATTAGTACGCTCTTTTCCTTTGTCAGTTTTTTCATCTTTGCTATTGTACTTGCTTACTACAATTTGGTGGTATTGGGAATCTTTCTTTTAGGTAACAGCTTGTATATTGCCTGGATACTTGCTTTTATGAAATATCGCCGTGAATTGGATATCCGTCGGTTTGCACAAGCAGCCGGAGAGCAGAGTAACCTTGTGCAGATGGTGACCGCTATGCAGGAAATAAAGTTGAATAACTGCGAGACACAGAAGCGCTGGCAGTGGGAGCGTATTCAGGTGAAACTGTTTAAAATCAGCGTAAAAGGGTTGGCTTTGGGGCAAGTACAACAAGTAGGTTCTGTATTTTTCAATCAGACCACGAATATTATAATCTCGTTTATTGCGGCAAAGGCGGTGGTGGAAGGGGAGATGACACTGGGTATGATGATGTCTCTGACTTATATCATCGGTCAGCTCAGTGCGCCGGTCTCTTCTTTTATAGGATTTGCGCAGCAGTTTCAGGACGCCAAGATAAGTCTGGAACGGCTGAATGAGGTACATGGGAAACCGGATGAGGAGCAGGATATTGCTTCCAAATTGTCTGTTTTGCCTGAGAAGCGGGAGCTGAGAATGGAAAATGTGTGCTTCAGTTACGATGGAGCGGATAGAGACTATGTGCTGGATAATGTCTCTTTGGTGATTCCCGAACATAAAGTGACAGCTATTGTAGGTGCGAGCGGGAGTGGAAAGACTACTCTGGTGAAACTGATGCTTGGTTTCTATTCGCCCAATAAGGGGGCTGTGAAGGTGGGTGATGCTTCGTTGGAGAACATAAATCCTCATTTGTGGCGTGCCAAGACGGGAGCCGTGATGCAAGATGGTTTTATCTTTTCGGAAACCATTGCGCAGAATATTGTTGTGGGAGAGGAGCAGGTTGATGTGGAGCGGCTACGTCACGCCGTGACGGTGGCCAATATCCGTGATTTTATAGATTCTCTTCCATTGGGATATAACACCAAAATCGGTATGGAGGGGAATGGTATCAGCCAAGGGCAGAAACAACGTTTGCTGATAGCACGTGCTGTGTATAAAAATCCGGAATTTCTTTTCTTCGACGAAGCCACCAATGCCTTGGATGCAAATAATGAAAAAGAGATTATGGAACATCTGCATGAATTCTATAAAGGAAAAACCGTGGTGGTAGTGGCGCATAGGCTCAGCACGGTGAAGGATGCCGATAAGATTGTGGTACTGGATAAGGGATGCATTGTGGAGGAAGGTACCCATCGGGAACTGACGGAGCGGAAAGGACTATATTACCGGCTGGTTAAGAACCAGTTGGAATTGGGTAGTTAATGAATGGAGGAAGAAAAGAAATATAAAGATATAGAACTCCGCAGTGAAGAAGTGCAGGAGGTGATGAACCATATCTCTCCCTGGGTAGTAAGGTGTGGAATCACTGTCTTGGCGTTGATTTTGCTGATGATACTGGTTGGTTGTTGGATATTCAGGTATCCGGACACCTTGGCGGCAGAGGTGACTCTGGCTACGGAAGAGCCTCCCGCCTTTGTGCTGTCACATGCTACGGGGAAGCTGGATACACTTTATGTGAAGAATGGGAGTCTGGTGAGTACGGATGCGGATTTAGGAGTGATTGGCAATGCTGCGTCTTCTGAAGATGTGCGTTTTCTTAAGGAGAGGATGAAAGCCTGGGAAGCGCAAGATTATGACTGGCGGGAAGGGGTGGAGTTTTTTGCCGGCAGGCGCTGGCAGTTGGGGGAACTGCAATCGGCTTTTGCAGCTTTCATTACTTCACTTACAGAATATGCACGTTTTATGGAGTTGGACTATTACGCTCGGAAACTTCGTTTTCAGGAAAAACAACTGGGTGGACAACGCTCCTATCTTCGGTTGGCAGAGCGGGAATATGAGTTGATTGATAAGGATATAAAGCTTGCCGAGAGTATGTATATCCGTGATTCTATTTTATATGTGCGCAAGGCGATGATTGCTGCGGAATTTGAGGAGTCTGGAAGCAGATATTTGCAAAGTTTGCGTTCTAAAGAAGAGGTACGTATGAGTTTGCTTCAGGCAGAAATGCAGTTGGTGCAACATGAGGAGAATATGTTGGATATACGTAAGCAAGCATACGATGAGGAACAGAGTCGTCGGACTGATTTAAAGAATGCCATAGGGCAGTTAGCCGCGCAATTGAGTGCATGGGAGCACTCTTATTTATTGAAAAGTCCGGTCAGGGGGAAGGTTACTTTTATGACGGTTTGGAGTCGTAACCAGAATGTGAAAGCCGGTGAGACGGTTTTCACGATTCAGCCATCCGACAGTTCAAGGGTGTTAGGTAAGGCTCTACTTCCTTTGCAGGGTTCGGGTAAGGTACATGTGGGACAGCGGGTGCATATACGTCTGAATAATTATCCCGACCAGGAGTTTGGCTATGTAAAAGGGCAGGTTGCAAGTATCTCTCCTGCTCCAACGGAAGAGGGAATGTATATAGTAGAAATAACTTTGCCTGACGGCATGCAGACCAACTACGGCAAACAGCTGCCTGTTTCGCGTGAGTTGAAAGGTACGGCAGACATTATCCTTGCTGACAAGAATGTATTGGAAAGGTTGTTGGCTCCGTTGAGGAAAGTGGTGGAATATGAAAAATAGTTCTATGTAAATTTCGTAATTCATTTGTTTTTAGTATGTTTGTGCTATTCGTATATATAGTATGAAATACTAAGGAAGAGAATGTTCTTAATGAAAGTATGAAAAGAAGAGTTAAAGCATTGACTGTTGTTTTGGCAATATGTCTTATAACTGTTTTTATTCGATGTCAGTCGAATGAAACTCCTATTCAGCAACTTATAGTTGTTGTGAATGGGGATTCTATTGAGATGGTTTTTGTGAAAGGAGGTACATTTATGATGGGATGTACAGATGAGCAGGGATGTGACTGTGAGGATAACGAGAAACCAGCACGTAAGGAGTCGGTATCTGATTTTTACATAGGAAAATATGAAGTTACTCAAAGGCTGTGGAGGGCGGTTATGGATACTGATTCCATTTTGCCGTTTAATGGGGGATGCGAAGATTGCCCGATGGAAAATGTAAGCTGGAAAAATGCGCAGGAGTTTATCGGTAGATTAAATGCTATGACCGGTAAAACATTTCGTCTTCCGACTGAGGCCGAATGGGAATACGCAGCGCGTGGTGGACACAAAAGTAAGCACTATAAATACAGTGGCAGCAATCAGGTAAGTGAGGTGGCTTGGTATGTTGGGAATTCCTCTGGCGGACAATATGGAGAAGCTGGAACTACCCGTCCGGTAGGTCTGAAAAAAAGCAATGAATTGGGATTGTATGATATGAGTGGCAATGTTTGGGAGTGGTGTGGTGATTTGTACACTAAAGAATACAAGCAAGGTGGTAAGTCTATCCATCCGGGATGGCCTTTTGAGGGTACTTATCTTTTTTTCCGCCGAATATTGCGAGGTGGAAGTTGGGGAGGAACAGTAAAGGGGGGTCGGGTGTCGTACATTGATTACGACATTGAGAATTATAGTGACGAGTATGGAGGTTTTCGCCTTGTGATGGAGCCGGAATCGATTAAATAATGTAATTAATGATGATAAGTGATATTTTACTACTTTCAGAGTAATGAATAGAAATGGTATGAGATATATGTGGAAATTCTTTTTATTATTGATGTTGGTTGTAACTTCGTGTTCCGAAAAGCAGATTGATGGCAATGTAATTAATGTTGCGGAAGCAATGAGTAGATTGTCAGAAGGACAATCTGTACAAAATTTGTTTTCCAGCATAAGTTATATTCCTTTGGAGACTAATGAGCAGGCTATTATAGGAAAATATCCGGAGTGCATAATTATGGATAGTGCGATATTGGTATCTTCTGTCCATCAGAATCTGAAGCTTTTTGACCGTACTAACGGGAAGTATATTCGGGATATTGGACACGTAGGTACTGATCCGGAAGGATATGCAAAGGATTCATGGGGGAAAGTGAGCTTTTGGGCTGATGCGGTTCGGAGAACCGTTTATCTATTGGGATGGAATAATGATTTCCTACTATATGGATTTGATGGGAAATATAAGGATAGAATTCGATTGCAAGATACAGTCAATTGTATTCTGTCCCAAAATTACTATTTGATGGATGCGGACAGAATTTGGGGACATAATAAAATGAAACTCTCTCCGGAGACGCCATCAGTCTTTTATATGGATAGAAATACGATGTCATTGACCGGTATTGCTACATGGAATTCAGCCCTGCTTCCCATGGATGAGGTTTTGTCGGTTTCAAATTTGTTGGGGGGCAATGTTGCTTATGGAGGTGACTTGGCAATGGCAGAATTTGTTGGTGACCGGAAATATTATACGGCAATCAATAGCCCTTCGTTATGGAAATCTAAGGATGCCATCCGAGTGAAACAAGCTTTTAATGATACTATCTATACTATTTCAGAGCAGGGACTTACTCCATATCTGGTTTTTGAACTGGGTGAGTGGCACTGGAATGAGCAGCAGCAATTGGATGTAGAAGGATGTGATAAAAAAATAGCCATAGACTATATTCTGGAGAATGCAGAGTACATCTATTTCCATTTTCATACAAGCTTATATTTAGAAGAAAGTCAGTCATATTGTGGATTTTACCATAAGGAAAAGAAAACTGTTGTTTGCCAAAAGGGTGATAGCTTATTTGATAAAATGAATAATCAGCATATCCAAATCAGGGGAGTCACTTCGGATGGACATTTTTTTGCTTTGTTACAACCGGATGAACTCAGTGATGATAATCAACGGAGAATGGGAGTAGAAGAGGAAGGTAACCCTATTATGGTCATGCTTTATTAAGTACTTATTCCGTCGTCTTCCCCCTTGCATCCAAATACCCTCTTTTAAACATATCCACGAACAGAAAGAATAGTGACAAGAGCAGTGGCCCGAAGATGACACCCATGAATCCGAAAAGGGACAAGCCGATTACAACTCCGAAGACAGTGATAAGCGGATGAATGTCTGCCATTTTCTTCTGGATGATGAAGCGTATCAGGTTGTCGAGCTGTGAAATGACTGCACCGCCATAGATGGCCAGGCCGATAGCTTGAACCCAGTTGCCTATCAATGCCATGTAGACAGCTATCGGAAACCATACCAGCGCTGTTCCTACCATTGGGATGATGCTGGCGAAGCAGGTCAGGAAACCGGCGAACAAGATGTTGGGAGCACCGAAAATCCAGTAGCCTATCATGGCTACTCCTCCTTGTATGACGGCGAGTAAGGGGATGCCGATGGCATTGGAGCGGACAATCATGTTGATTTCGTGGATGACGTTTTGTGTATTGTCATCGTTGAACGGCAGTAGGTCGTTGACGTACTGTTCCATCTTTTTGCCCCCTATCAGCATGAAGTAGAGTACAAAGACCAGTACGAAGATGTTGACGGCAAAACTGCTGATACCTCCCATGATGGCTTGCCCGATGCGGGGAAGAATTGAAATGACGTATGCCACCGTGTCTTTCCCCAAGATATAGTAGCCGGTTTTGGCTTTAATGATGTTGGCCGCTTCTTCGAAAGGAGCTATAATGGCTTGCGGGTCCAGATTGATGTTTTGAAGATTGACCACAGCCAGCCATACCACCAGCCCAAGTGGAACCAGAAAGCAGAGAATTGCCTCTGCCGTAATGAGGGTGGCAGCTATGCTGCGCTTCATTTTCCGCTTGTCGGAAAGGTACATCATCTGCTTTCTCACCAGGATATAGATAGTCAAGGCTCCCAGCAGACCGCCCATGAATGGGGCTATTTGTCTGAAAAGAATGATTCCCAGCCCGATAATGATGGCTATCAATGAATATTTCCAGTATTGTTCTTTTGTGCTCATAAAGTTCCTGTATTTCTTAGTAAAGAAACATAAAAGAAGTTGAAAAGGTTTGGAAATTGTGGCCGGAATTCAATATTTATCCTTCGTCCAGCCAGCCTAACCCCTGGCGTATGATTTCCGGCTCCCCATTGGTGCAATCCACTACGGTAGAGCCTTCCGTACCGCCGATACCGCCGTCTATTACCAAATCGACAATATCACCGAATTTCTCGTCAATCAGTTCCGGGTCTGTGCAGTATTCAATGTCCTCATTGTCCTCATGCGGCAATGTAGTTGTCATGATGGGAGCATCCAGCAGGCGGGCTATTTCCTGAATGATGGAATTGTCCGGCATACGGATGCCGACCTCCTTACGGTTGCGGAATATCTTGGGCAGACGGGTGGTGCCGTTCAGAATAAAGGTGAAGGCTCCGGGCAGATTACGCTTCATCAGCTTGAAAGTGGCGTTATCTACTTTGGCGTATTCGCTTACTTTACTCAGGTCGTAGCAGATGATGGAAAGATTGTTCTTCTTGGGGTCGATATTCTTGAGGCGGCAGATGCGCTCGATGGCGCGCTCCTTCAGTCCGTGGCAGCCGATGGCATACATGGTGTCGGTAGGGTAGATAAGGATACCTCCGTCATTCAGTAGGTCGACCACCTGCTGCAGGTCGGCGGGATTGTTATTTTTTTCATAAAGTTTCAGAAGCATGGCAGAAATGGATTTGAGTTTTATATTACATGCAAAAATAGATAATAATCGGCTTATAAACAAGCAATTCACCTTTTTAGCATCTCTTTCTCCAGTTTCTTTATCTTCTTCCAGGCCTCTTTGAATTTGGGACAGAGGGTGACGGCTTTCTCATAGTTTTTCATGGCCGCCTCCTTCATGTCATGCTTCAGGCATTCGTCACCCATAAGGATGTATTCGCGGGCATACTTTACAAGGGCTTTCTCTTTCTCCAATGCTGCTTGTTTCAGTGCACGGTTTTCCTCTTTCAGACGGTTGATGATGTTCAGCTTCCGGCGGATGAGGCGCTGCACGTTGGGCTTCTCGATGTCGTAGCGGGAATGGATGGCTTTGAAAAACTCATCCAGGAAAGTGCCGAAGTCCCCTTTGTCGAAGGCTTTGGCGGCGGCAACGTATTGAACGTCTGCCTGTGCTTGCTTCAAGGCACGGTCGATGGCGGTGCGGTTGTTGAAGCGTTCGGAGAAGCTGACAATCTCCGGACGCACGAATACATCGGCACGGCTGATGGGCTTTTTCAGCTGGATGCCTTCCAGCGAGGTGCAGCGGCTGAGGGCTACGTATGCCTGCCCACCGGCAAACACGCCGCCGGTAAAGTCGATGACTACCCGGCTGAAGGTCAGCCCTTGGCTCTTGTGGACGGTGATGGCCCATGCCAGGCGCACGGGATATTGTGTAAAGGTTCCCAGTTCTTCCTCTTCAATCTGTTTCTTTTCTTCGTTGTATTTGTAGCGGATGTTTCGCCACGACTCTCGTTTGACGTCACATTCCTTGCCGTCGTCGGTGATGACGTAGAGGGTCTCTTCAATAGGGTCGAAGCCGCTGATGACGCCGATGGTGCCGTTCACCCAGCGGCGGTCGAAGTCATTCTTGATGAAGATGATTTGTGCGCCCGGTTTCAGTACCAGTTCCTGCGAGGTGGGGAGGCTGCTTTCGGGAAAGTCTCCCATGATTTCGCCGTAGAAGGTGACCGGGTCACCGGGAAGTTCCGCCAGTTTTTTGTCGTTGATGTAGTCCACATTGTCACGGCGGGTGGCGAGGGTGATGTACATGTCGGCTTCCGATTGCTCTATTTGGGTGCCATAGCGGGTGTTGAGCAGCTGAAGTTCGGTAGAGCCGACGGTATTGTTGCGGATGTGATCCAGCACATGGATGAACTTGCTGTCTGTTTGCCGGTATACTTTCTGCAGTTCGATGGAGACAAGGTCTATCTGGCCGAATACCCTGGCAGAGAAGAAATAAGGGGTAGGGTAGAATCGGTTCAGTATCTCCCGTTCATCTCCTTTGACGACGGGTTCCAACTGGAACACATCGCCCACCAATAATATCTGTTTGCCGCCGAAGGGTTCGCGCAGGTTGCGGGAATAGACGCGCAGGATGCGGTCTACGGCGTCGATGATGTCGGCGCGTACCATGGAAATCTCGTCGATGATGACCAGTTCCAGTTCTTCCAGTAGTTTGCGGTGGGGTTTGGTGTATTTGAAAAATTCGTGGATGCGTCCCCGTTGCAGACTGAAGTTCGGGTCATCGGGCAGCAGGGGGTAGAAGGGCAGTTTGAAGAAGCTGTGCAGGGTACTGCCTCCGGCATTGATGGCGGCTATGCCGGTAGGGGCAAGCACTACATGCTTTTTCTTCGTATTCGCGCAGATATATTTCAGGAAGGTCGATTTGCCCGTACCTGCCTTGCCCGTCAGGAATACGGACTGACGGGTATACTGAATGAGGTTCAAGGCATCTTGAAACTCTTTGTTTTGTGTATCGGGAACGAAGCTCAAAAGATTTCAGATTTATGATGGATTCCCGACTATGCCGAAATATTTCAGGGCGTTGGCGATGCCGTCTTCATCAACAGAAGTGGTTGTGTAGTTACTGGCAGCTTTTACGTCGTTATTGGCATTGCCCATGGCTACACCGATACCGGCATGGCGCAACATGCTGATGTCATTTCCTCCGTCGCCGAAGGCCATGGTTTCTTCCAGCTTGATGCCGAAGTGGCGGATAATCTGGTCGATACCGTTCTGCTTGGTGTTTCCTTTGGCTGTCACGTCTACGAAGGCGGGATGCCAGCGGCCCATCTCGCAGTGGGGGACGGAGGGCAGGATGATTGCTTCTTCCTCGGCGTTGATAAAGGGAGTCAGCTGGAAGAAGGCTTTGTCGGCATGGCTGTCGGTATAGGGCTTTGCTTCGATGGGGTCCACTTTCAATTGGTGATGGAAGATTTCCTCCACTACTTCGCCGGGCTGGTTCACGCAGATGTCGTGCTCTCCCACCAGGATGCATGGGATGTTGCGTTCGTGGCAGAAAGCTGTCAAGGCATCCACTTCCGCTGTCGGTATGGGGCTTTTGTAGATAACGGTGTCTTCTACAAAGCAATAGGCGCCGTTCATCGTGATGTAGCCGTCTATCAGATTCCGTTCCTGCAAGGCGGACAAGTTGTTGATGATGACGCGCGGACGTCCGGTAGAAATGAAGATATGTATGCCTTTGGCCTTGGCGGCAGTCAACGCTTCAATAGTGGAAACGGGAATTTCGTGGGTCTTGAAGCTGACCAAGGTTCCGTCGATGTCAAAAAACAGAGCTTTTATCATAAGGGGTTCTTTTATCTTGTGCGCGAAATTACTTAAAAAAGCGAAGATATTTCGTACTTTTGCGCACAAATAAATGATAAATAACAAATGAAGAAACATTCTTTGAAAGATTGGATGATAGCGGTGCGTCCGTGGTCATTCCCCGCCTCTTCGATGCCGGTGGTGGTGACGTTGGCATATCTGTATTGGATGCAGCAGGACATAAACTGGGTGAACGGCATCTGGGCATTGCTGAACATCGTCGTGTTTCACGCTGCCGGGAATACCTGGAGCGATTATTTTGACTATAAGCATAAGGTCGATGCAAGGGATACCTTTGGCGCCAAGACCTTGACCGACGGGATGTTTGCTCCGCGCGAGATATATGGCTTGTCGATGGCATTGCTGGCAGTTGCCCTTGTTGCGGGTGTCGGCCTGCTGTGGCGTACGGGGTTGCCGTTGCTGTACATCGGTATAGGCGGCGCGGCTTGCTCGTTGCTTTATCCGCCGCTCAAGTATCGTGCGTTGGGCGATGTCGTCATCTTTTTGGCGTATGCCTTGCTGCCGACGTTGGGTACCTGCTATGTGGCTACGGGAGTAGTTGACTGGAATGTCTTGTGGATAGCTCTGCCGGTGGGACTGATTACGGTGGCCATTCTGCATGCCAATAATACACGGGATATGCGTACCGATGCCCGTGCAGAGATTCAGACACTGGCCATGAAGCTGGGAGGAAAGGCGTCGATGTACGTTTATTGTGCCGAAGTCCTTTTCCCTTTTGGCTGGATAGCCGGCTTGATAGCTGCGGGAACTCTTCCTCTATGGACCCTGCTGGTGATGCCGGCACTGGTTCCTGCCATAGGCAATGTACGGGTGGTGTCCCGTTTTCCCGGAAAGGGAGAAAGTGCCATAGCCGGTCTGGATGAGATGACTGCAAAACTCCAGTTGTTGTTCAGTCTGCTGTTCACGTTGTCGTTCGTTGTAGCCGGTTTGCTGTCATGAAGAAGCTGATTTTTACCATTCTGCTGGCTGCCGTGCTGTGGACGGTCATGTTTTCGCCTTGGACGGCTCCTTTCGTGAATTTCTGGTGGATGATGACCGGTTCTGCGCTCACGCTGTCCGTGTTTGCCACCTTGTTCAATCCCGGCTGGTGGCGGGAGGTGAAGTGGAGCTTGCCGAATGTCTTGCTGGGAATTGGCATTGCTGTTGCTTTGTGGGGCGTTTTCTGGTTGGGAGACAAGGTGTCATCTTGGATGTTCGATTTTGCCCGTCCGCAGGTGGACTCCATTTATGGGATGAAAGAGGGAGAGTCTCCTTGGCTGCTGGCAGCATTGCTGCTGTTGCTGATAGGGCCGGCGGAAGAGATTTTCTGGCGCGGCTATGTGCAACGCACGCTTTCCAAACGCTGGAATCCGAATGCGGGTTTTGTGGTGGCTACTTTGATTTATGCACTGGTGCATGCCGGTTCCTGCAACTTCATGCTGGTCATGGCGGCTCTGGTGGTGGGGGCGGCATGGGGGGCGCTTTACCGTTTCTTTCCGAACCGCTTTGCCGCTATTATCTTGTCTCATGCAGTGTGGGATGTGGCGGTATTTATATTTTTCCCGATATGATTATTATTTACAAAAATAAGGTGGCAGTAATGGATTGTATACTGAGCCCTATTCAGTCGTATACTGAACCTATTTCAGTATACGACTGAATAGGGCTCAGTATACGACAGAAATAGGATGTATTTATACATGTTGATAATCAGATAGTTGTAAATTCTCTTTCGGGCGGTATAAAAACAAGACAAATTGATGCGTTGAATTAGTGAAACTACAATAAAAAGACAAGCAAATGACTTACAATTTTGATGAAGTAATAGAGCGCCGTGGTACCGACTCCGTGAAATGGGACGGTGTGAAGAGTGTATGGGGACGCGATGACCTCCTCCCCATGTGGGTGGCGGATATGGATTTCCGCACGCCCCCGTTTGTGATGGAAGCCTTGCGGAAGCGTCTTGAACATGAAGTGCTGGGCTATACGTCTGCGTGTGAGGAATGGTATACTTCCATTTGTAGCTGGCTCAGTCGTCGCCACGGTTGGGACGTCACTCGCGAGATGCTGACTTTTGTACCCGGCATTGTCCGCGGTCAAGCCTTCGCATTGCAATGCTTCACCAATCCCGGCGACCGGGTAATGGTGATGACTCCCGTTTATCATCCCTTCTTCCTGGTGACGCAACGCATGAAGCGCGAAGTGGTTTACTCTCCGCTAGACCTGAAAGATGGACAGTATCAGATTGACTTTGAGCGTTTCCGTAAGGATATACAAGGATGCAAAGTATTGATTCTCTGCAATCCCCATAACCCGGGCGGGCGTGTATGGACGATGGACGAATTACGCCGGATTGCTGATATTTGTACGGAAAGCCATACGTTTGTCATCTCCGATGAAATTCATGCCGACTTGACTCTGCCACCTTACAAACACCATCCTTTTGCTACTGTTTCGGGGGCTGCCGCGCAGAATTCCCTCACCTTCATGGCACCCAGCAAAACATTCAATATGCCGGGATTGGGAAGTTCGTACGCCATTATCCTCAATGAGGACATCCGCCACCGTTTTCAGGAGTTCATGGAAGCGGGCGAGTTCAGCGAAGGGCACATGTTGGCCTATATCGGTGCGGCTGCTGCCTATATGCATGGTGAGGAATGGTTGGAACAGCTGCTGGACTATATAAAGGGCAATATCGATTTCACGGAGAACTACCTGCGCGAGCATATTCCGGGCATCGGCATGATACGTCCGCAGGCTTCTTACCTGATTTATCTGGACTGCCGGGGATTGGGGCTGACTCAGGAGGAACTGGTGAGACTATTTGTGGACAAGGCACACCTGGCACTGAATGACGGCACCATGTTCGGTGAACCGGGTAAGGGATTTATGCGGCTGAATATCGGCTGCCCGCGTTCGGTGTTGGAGCAGGCGCTGAAGCAACTGGAAACTGCGGTTGCAGACAAATGATAGAAAAAACTATATCTCCTATATTATGAATAGATTACCTTTCCTTGGACTATTGTTTGCGTTGCTGTGCCTTGTTGCCTGCCGGCAGATGAATGAGGCACATCTGTTACATCTGGCAGAAAAACAGGTGAATATGAATGTGGACAGCGTGTATGCCTTGCTGGTACAGATAGAGAGGCCATCGCAACTTTCGGATGAGGAGAGGCTGTTGTATGGATGGCTGAATGCTTATGTGCACTATAAGCGGCACAACTCGATGGCGGAAGATTCCTTGATATTGCCTGCTTCCGATTATTACGTCTTCCGCAACGACACGGCGAAGAATCTGTTTTCCTATCAGTTGAAAGCCTGGTACTGGTATTGGCTGAAAGAGCACGAACGGTGTATAGCTGCCATTGACAGCGGCGTAGCTTTGGCCAAGGCGCTGCAGGACACGGGAAGAATGGCTGATATGCTGATTGATAAGGCATACTGGTATGTGTATGTCTGGAAAGATTATGAGAAAGCGATAGAAACTTTCCGTACCGCCATAGCTTTGGACGCAAGAGCCGGAAGCTTCTTCTCTATGGGAATTGCCATGGGGCTGAACAAGAATGATTCTGCATCCTATTACATGGAGCGCAGCATAGAACTGGCAGTGGAGGCAGAAGATACCAGTAAGATAGTGCATTATTTGCGTAACTATGCCCAGATGCAGGCTTACTCTTTTGATGAACCTTCCGGTGCAATAGCTACTATTCGTCGTATGGAGCAGTATGTCATCGACCCGGTGCAGTTGCGTATGGGAGATCTGGTGAAAGTGGAAGTGTTCTTGAAAGAAGGGCTGCTTGATTCGGCGGAATACTATTTGAATAAGGAGAGGAAACGTGGCGAGGGCCGGAACCGGTTTTTGACGGAAGAGAATATGGTGGCGGTATATAGGGCATTGATAGATTATACACGTCACCGTACGTTTGATGTGCTGGACGTGGCGCGCTATAATGATTCTGTAGCCAATGCTCTTACTGCGTTGCAGAGTACTGTCCGGCGTAAGGACGAGTCGAAGGAGACGCTTTCGCAAGCCAACTTGATTCTGACGGTGGAACGGAAGCAGGCACAACTGAATTTGTTGCTGGCACTGTTGGTACTGGTGCTTGCAGGTGGTGGTGTGTCCCTTTATATCCGTAACCGGCGCAACCGGCTGATTGAAGCGGAAGAACGGGCGGAAACACTGACCCGGTTGCTGGAAGATGCGACCAGGAACCAGTCGAAAGGGGAAGACGGGCAGTTTTTTCGGAAAATACTGTTGCAGCAATTAGGCATGATACGGCTGGTGGCTAAACAACCTACCTCACAGAATCAGGAGCTGCTTCGCCGCATTTCGGGTATTACCAGCCATGAACTGCCGGTAGAGAGTTTGCTGGTATGGGAGGACTTGTATCCTATCATAGACCGGATTTATGATAACTTCTACACAAAGATGGACAGCTGTTTTGGCGATGTGCTCATTGACAAAGAAAAGCAGCTTTGCTGCCTGCTCTGTGCGGACTTCTCGACGAAGGAGATTAGTGTGGTGACACAACAGAGCATTCCTACCATTTACCAGCGAAAGACGAATATCCGCAAGAAACTGGGGATGGGGGAGAAGGAAGGCATCGTAGAGTTTATAGGCAGCATATAGACCGGAAAAGGCATAATATAGACTTTTGTAAAATTAAAGTGTTGATATGTAGTGATTTGTAGTTTTGGGATATAGACTTTTTATTCCTCGATATAGACCGTTTGAGGCATGTTTTACCCCTACCTTTGTATCAGCGAAATACAAGGTGTGAAATATTGAAATCAAACGCATGATGAAAGAAAAACTACTGAACAACGTTAGAAAAAGAGTGATGGTATGGGTGGCCTTGGCAAGTATGGCAACTCTGCTTCCTGCTCAGACTTACCGGCTTTCCGGTTGTGTGCAGGACGAGAACCGCCAACCGGTAGAGGTGGCGAATGTGCTGCTGAAGCAGGCAAAAGACAGTACCTATATTACCGGTATGCTGACCGACACACAAGGTTGTTTTTCCTTTGACCAGCCACTGGGAGAATACTTGTTGCATATTACCCTTATCGGCAGCGAAGACCTCTACGTTCCCGTTGTGCTGCAAGGAAACAAAAACGTTGGCGAATTGACATTGAAATCTTCTTCCGCCTTGCTGGACGAAGTGACCGTTACGGCCGCGCGTCCCGTTATCAAGCGTCTGGTGGATAGGGTAGTGTTCGATGCACATAATACCATAGCCTCTGCCGGAGGCAGTGCACTCGACCTTCTGCGTGAAGTGCCCGGTCTGCAGGTTGGACAAAACAGTATTGGTATTATAGGTAAAGGGGGTATCAAGGTTTATATCAACGACCGTGAGACGAAGCTGTCGGGAGATGAACTGATAGATTACCTCCGTTCCTATGACGCCTCCCAGATACTGAAGGTGGAGGTGATTACCACGCCTCCGTCCAAATATGATGCCGCCGGAAATGCAGGCATCATCAATATTCGCTTGAAGTCACGTCCCAAAGATTACGTGGGTGGTACGGCTTCCGCTTCCTACAGCGCTGGTGAAAAGGACAATTACGGATATGGCGGGGTAAGCCTGAACCTCAGCAAGGGGCGCGTGTCATCCTTCCTCAACGGGGGTACTACGCAGGGCAACTATGAGACGCGTGAGAAGAATTACCGCTATTTTCCGCAGAACACCTGGAACAGCCGTGCCGACTACACCAATTACATGAATAGCTTCTACCTTCAGGGAGGTGTGGACGTATCGTTGGAACGGGACTGGACTGTAGGTATGCAGGCCATCTATAATCACAGTGCTCCCAAACCGGGCAACGCCCTTTCATGGACGGAAGTTTACGATGCCTCTACCGCCGTATTGGATTCTTTGCTGTACTCCAACAGTGACAAGGATACCAGTTCCGACCGCCTCAATCTGAATTTTCATACCGATAAGGTCTGGGATGACAAAGGCAAGAAAATGACTTGGGATGTGGATTACCTGCGTGACAACCGGGACGAAAATATGGGCTTTCTCTCGAAAACCCTCCTGCCTGACGGTACGGAGATTCCGGGCACAAACTTCGATTACAACTATCTGCAACATCGCAAGGTAGATGTAGTCTCCTCCGCTCTTGATTTCATCCTTCCTTTTGAAAAGTACAAGATAACACCAACGGCCAGCGGGGAAAATATTGCAGCCGGTCAGAGAAGTGCGGCAGCTGTTATGGATTCTTGGATGAATTCACCGGGGCACAAAGAAAACATCATGAATAACAGGTTTAAGAAGATCGGTGTTGGTCTGGTGATCGTTCCAAACGATATGTATTCTTATTACTGGGTGCAGATGTTCACTGAGTAAGGAATTATTAAGGAAAGGCATGCTCAGTTGACAATGCAGAAATGTTCAACGAGCGTGTCTTTTTGTGTGACGTTTTTTTGG
>OHYN01000214.1_pt1 | contig 18915 bp, 10 predicted proteins | sample 1580251 | NCBI WGS metagenome assembly OHYN01 (sample SAMEA3882523, study PRJEB24775) | human gut metagenome | biome: human-associated habitat; feature: intestine environment; material: feces | place: Netherlands | collected 2009/2010
AAATTTAAACAAATTATTAATCAGAATTCTGTTGCATTTGCAAGTTGAATTCAGCATTTAACCATTAATAATTAAGAAAAAAGAATTGTGCTTATGGAAGAAAAGAAGAATGATGCTGTGAAAACATGAATTGTTTGGAAGTAATTTTAAGTGTCAACGCCTTGATTGCATGTCACGGTTTCTTGACTTACTCTCATTTTGTTAACTAAAAAAATCTTCTTTTGGGAGGTTTTGTGTTTGTTTTAAATCTAAGAAATACAGTATGAATTTGAATTTTAGAAAGACAGCGCTGCTTGCGGGGATATGCTCGGTGTTCAGTCTGGGTTATGCTCCTCAGCTTTTCGCAGTATCATCGACGGATACCGTTGAGGCAGTGCAGCAAACAAAGAAAATTACGGGTGTCGTCAGTGATGCTATGGGCCCTATTATCGGTGCCAATGTATTGGAAAAAGGTACAACGAATGGTGTAATTACCGACATTGACGGTAACTTTGCCTTGAATGTGAAACCAGGAGCTACCATTGTAGTCTCCTTTATAGGCTATGTCAGCCAGGAAATAAAGATAACGAACCAGACAACAGTGAACATCACGCTGAAGGAAGACTCCGGGATGTTGGACGAAGTGGTGGTTGTGGGGTACGGTACGATGAAGAAAAGCGACCTTTCCGGTGCTTCCGTTTCCATGAGTGAAGACAAGATTAAGGGTTCTATTATCACCAATCTCGACCAGTCCCTTCAAGGGCGTGCTGCCGGTGTGACGGCAGTCAGCACTTCCGGTGCTCCGGGTTCTTCCTCCTCTATCCGCGTACGTGGTCAGGCCACTATCAATGCTAATGCCGAGCCGTTGTATGTAATTGACGGTGTGATTGTACAGAGTCAGGGACAAAGCGGTTCATCTTATGGTTTGGGCGATGCACTGGGTAATGGCTCGGTTTCCACCATTTCTCCGCTTTCCACCATCAACCCTGCTGATATCGTCAGTATGGAAATTCTGAAAGATGCTTCGGCAACCGCCATTTACGGTGCGCAAGGTTCCAATGGTGTGGTTTTGATTACGACCAAACGTGGTAAGGCGGGTGAGGCTAAGTTTACTTATGACGGTATGTTTGCCGTTCAACGCCAGACAAAGCGTCTGGATATGATGAATCTGCGTGAGTATGCCACTTATTATAATGATTTGGCAAACATGGGTGAAATCTCTGACCCTAGTAATTATTATGCCGATCCTTCTCTGCTGGGAGTAGGTACAAACTGGCAGGACGCCATCTTCCAGACTGCTTTGCAGCATCAGCACCAGATTTCGGCACAAGGTGGTACAGAGAAGATACAATACTACGTATCAGCTTCCTATATGGATCAGGACGGTACCATCATCGGTTCAAACTTTAACCGTTACAGCTTCCGTGCCAACTTGGATGCCCAACTGAAGAAGTGGTTGAAACTCGGTTTGACCGCCACCTATACAGCAACGGGTGATGACCTGAAACTGGCAGACAGTGATGAAGGTTTGATTAACTACTCGTTGACCACTCTTCCTGATATACCTATCTATAATCTGGATGGCAGCTATGCCACCGTTGTTCGCGAAGGCTACACGAATCCTAACCCGATTGCCCTTGCCATGATGGATGACATTCTGCTGGACCGTCAGAAACTGACGGGTAATATTTTCTTTGAGGTTACTCCGATTAAAAATCTGGTATGGCATGCCGAATTGGGTTATGACATCAGTTCCAGCAAAGGTGAGCGCTACAAGCCGATGGTTGATTTGGGTGGATGGGTACGTTCCAGTAATGAAAGCAATATCCAGAAAAACAGCAGTACATTCTGGCAATTGAAGAACTATGTGACCTATTCCGGAAACATAGGCGACAAGCATCATTATACAGCCATGGTGGGCCAGGAGTGCTGGGAGTCCAGCTATGACTTCACGAGTGTGTTCAATAGCGGTCTGCCTTCGGATGAAGTGCACAATCCTGCCTTGGGTACGGGAACCCCGACTATCAATGCAGGTTTTGGAAGCTCGTCTATGGCATCTTTCTTTACACGTCTGACTTATAACTATGCCGACCGTTATCTGGGTACTTATACCTATCGTTATGACGGCTCTTCAAACTTCGGTCCCGAGAACCGTTGGGCAGGCTTCCATTCATTGGCTACTTCCTGGCGCTTTTCCAACGAAACGTTCTTTGAACCGTTGAAGAAGGTCATCAGTAACGGTAAGTTGCGTCTGGGATGGGGACAAACTGGTAATGCCAACATCGGTGGTTATGCTTGGGGTACATCTATGAGTCGTATGCCTTCCGGTCTGGGTATGGGGTATCGCCCCTCCAATATACCGAATACTTCCATCAAATGGGAGTCCCAGGAGCAATGGAACGTCGGTGTGGATTTGGGATTCCTGCACGACCGTATCAACCTGACGGTAGAGTGGTACAAGAAAACTTCCAGTGATATGTTGATGCCGTTGCAGTTGCCTTCTTATATGGGTACTTCCGGTAATGCCTCTTCTGCATTGGCTGCTCCGAAAGGTAACTATGGTGACATAGAGAATACCGGTTTTGAAATCTCTCTGAACACACATCCTATTACGGGTAAGTTTGAATGGGATTCTGACTTCCAGATTTCTTTCAACAAGAACAAACTGAAAGGATTGGCTGGTACAGCCAATGCGCAGATTGTGGGTTACGGACAGTGGACCGATGTAGTCAGTGTATCCAGTGTAGGCGAATCACTTTATAACTTCTATGGATTTGTTTGTGATGGTGTTTACAAGGACCTGGAGGACCTTCAGACTTCTCCGAAACCTGCCAAGTACCCGGCAAACGGTGTATTCGACCGTACCAATACCGTATGGGTGGGTGATGTGAAATATAAGGATATCAGTGGTCCTGACGGTGTGCCCGATGGCGTTATTGACGACTATGACAAGACCAATATCGGTTCTCCGATGCCTAAGTTTACTTTTGGCTGGACCAATACTTTCCGTTACAAGAACTTCGACTTGTCCGTTTTCATCAACGGTTCCTATGGCAACAAGGTGTATAACTACCTTTCCATGAAGCTGACACATATGAACTCTCCCTGGACTAACCAGCTGAATGCTGTAAACGGACGTGCACAGCTTGTTCCTATCAATCCGAACAAGGTCTACGAAGATGGAACGATGTGGTATAATGATGTGTCTAACGTCATGGTGGCAAACCCGGGAGCTTCCATTCCACGCGCCACTATCAATGACCCGAATGACAACGACCGTATCAGTGACCGTTATATTGAAGATGGTTCTTATATCCGTCTGAAGAACATCTCTTTGGGATATACTTTCCCGAAAAAGACGATTGATAAACTGGGACTGAGCAACTTGCGTATCTATGCCAATATCCAGAACCTGCTGACCATTACCGGTTATGACGGCTATGACCCTGAAATTGGTGCCAGCACTTCAAGCGTCAATGTCTATGGTTTGGACAACGGACGTTATCCGTCTCCTACAGTTTATTCATTCGGCTTGAACGTTTCATTCTAACACTTTAAATTGAAGAAAACATGAAAATCAGATATATTAAATATTGGGCGTTTGCAGCTGTACTCGGTATGGGAACAGTTTCATGCGAGGATTTCCTGAACCGTCCTACCGAAGACAATTATAACGAATCGAACTTCTATCAGAATGACGAACAATGTGTGCAGGGGGTTAATTATCTTTATAACTCACCTTGGTATGACTTTCAGCGCGGTTTTATTAAAGTCGGTGAAATCTTGTCTGGAAACGTATACGAGGGAAACAGCCCTTACTTGAATTTTACGGTGAATGGTACGGATGAAAACCTTGTGAACATGTCCTATTCTCTATGGGCAGTGATTGGCCATGCCAATACTGTATATACTCGTTTGAAGACGGCAAATGCGTCAGAAGCAGTGAAAAATCAGTGTATGGGCGAGTGTCTGGCATGGAAAGCCATGGCTTACTTCTATTTGGTACGTAGTTTTGGCGCAGTACCCATTATCCATGATAATACGGACGAATTGAATTCCGGTAATTATAACTCCAAATTCAAAGTGGAGGCAGCAGATGTGTACGAATATATCATTATGACTCTGGAGAAAGCTATGGAGTTGCTTCCGGCCAGAGGTGAAACGGGACGTATTGACCGCTATTGTGCCGAAGGTCTTTTGGCTAAGGTGTATCTGACTAAGAGTGGCCTTTCCGGTACCCGCAATGCGGATGATTTGGCGAAAGCGGCAGAATATTCCAAGGATGTAATTAATAATTCCGGCCGTAACTTGCTGGCTAACTATTCCGATGTTTTCCGTTTGGCAAACAACAAGAATGAAGAGTGTCTCTTCTCCTGGCACTGGTCGGCAGGACGTGACCCCTGGACACAGCAGAATACGTTGCAGTCGGACTTGGCAATGGTGGGATTCGATGAATTTGGTGATTGCTGGGGCGGCTATGCAGGTCCGTCGGTTGATTTGCAGGATGCATTTGGAATTTCCGCTTTGGAAAGTCCTGAGACGCGTTCGGATACGGATACCCGTCGTAAGGCTACTATGATGATGGCAGGTGATGTATACGATTATTTCTGGCAGGACAAGGGCGGATTTGATTATCTGCGGTTTATTTATGATGCCGAATATGGGAAGGGAGGACCTAATGGCGATTACCAGTCTCCTACCGGTGCCAATCACGTGAAGCATCTCTATGGTAACAATAATGACCATGTATTGGGCTTGGGCGTATCGGCTGGTAATATGTACAGCGGCCTGGCAACCCATATCCTGCGCCTGTCCGATATCTATCTGGTATATGCCGAGGCGAAAATGGGACTGGCTACCTCTACTACAGACCAGAGTGCACTGGATGCTTTCAATGCAGTACGTGGCCGTGCCATTCCGGGAGTTACTCCGAAAACCTCCATTACTTGGGAGGACGTCTGGAAGGAACGCCGGCTGGAACTGGCTTGCGAAGGCGACCGTTGGTATGATTATGTACGTTTGGCATATTATGATTCCCAGCGTGCTATCAATGAGCTGAAGGCACAGCGCCGTGATGTTTATTATAGTCTGGGTACTACTTATAAGGCTTATTATGAAAACGGCAGTTGGACGGTGAATCCGGACGAGACCCGTTACAATCCGGATGCAAAGGCGCCGAATGTGACAGTCTCCAGCTTTACATTGCCGTTCCCGACAGAAGACGTGGTGTTCAATCCTAATTTGATGAAAGACCCGGTACACGTAGATGTACGTTCTGAATTCAGTTATTAATTTAATGCTTGAAAAGATGAAAAATAATAGATATACGAATTGGTTCTTCGCGGCAGCTGTTGTTGTAGCAGGCTTTTCCATGGCGGCTTGTGAGGATGAACCGGATAAATATGAAGTGGCAGGGGGAAAGCCTACCTTGAAATATGTTCGTGTCCCTGATCCGGCAGCGGCAGACTCTTTGCTGACGGGGGCTTATATGGCGAATACGATTTGTCTGGTCGGTGAAAATCTGCGGAGTGTTTACGAGCTCTATTTCAATGACCAGAAGGCGATACTTAATACCAGTTACATCACTGACCATACACTTATGGTAGATGTTCCGAAAGAGATTCCTTCGGTAGTGACTGATAAGATTTATATGGTGACCAAAGCAAAGGATACCATAGATTATGATTTCAAGGTGTTGGTTCCGGCTCCTACCGTGAACTCCATTTCTTGTGAGTTTGCAAAGCCGGGTAGTGAGGTGACACTGATTGGTGACTATTTCATTGATGACCCGAATGTGCCGCTGACCATTACGATGGCCGGTAATGTGGAAGTGACTAATATTACGAACATAACCAAGACTGCGGTCAGCTTTATTCTTCCGGACAATGCTCCTGCAGGCTATATCAACGTGAAGTCCATTTATGGTACCGGACGTTCCAAGTTCCGCTATTATGATACACGTAACATTCTCTTTGACTGGGACGGTTCTCATGGCGGTATGGCTATTGCCCACGGTTGGCGTGATGGTAGCAAGGTGTTGAGAGAAGCCGATGAAAACAGTATTGACGGTGCTTATATCTGTCTCACCGGAGCACTTGACGGTGCTATCGGAGCTACTTGGGCAGAAGATGAGTTCTCGTTCAACTATTGGCCGGAACCGTCTGCCGGTTATCCCGAACTTTCTGCACGTCCTGAGTTTGCAGAACTGCTCGAGGAGTATGGCGTCAATGGCTTGCAACTGAAATTCGAGGTGAATATTCCTTCTTCCAATCCGTGGCAGTCTTGCGCTCTACAAGTGATGTTTACGGGTAATGATGTGGTGACTTATGCGACGGGAACTAATGCTTATTTTAGTGATACGAATGTGCCGCGCGGTTTGTGGTTGCCTTGGAAGAATACGGGTTCGTATGATACGGGTGGTAAATGGACAACCGTTTCCATGAATCTGTCCGAGTTCAACAAGACGCATGAAGGTAATAAGTGTGATAGAACTTTTGACAAGACTATGCTGACCGGATTGACATTCTTTGTCTGGGCAGGTGGTGTGGAAGGTAAGGATTGCAATCCGGTGATTATGATTGACAACATCCGTGTGGTACCTATTGAATAACCTTTTAAATAGAATACTGATATGAATAAAACATATAAATTTCCGGCACTGTGGATGATGTGCCTGATGCTCTTCAGTTGCTTGACGTTTACGGCCTGCGACAATGGGGATGATGAAGATACCAACCAATATAAAGGGGGAATCAGTCTGAATGTATTCGGACCGAGTCCCGTATCCCGCGGCGGTGTACTCCGTTTCCTAGGCAGTGGCATGGATAAAGTGACTGCGGTCGCTATTCCCGGTTGCGACGATATAACAGACATCGAAGTAGTCAGTGATACGGAAATCCGTGTCACTGTACCTCAGACAGCCCAGCCGGGGTTGGTTGTCTTGAAGACTCCGAAAGGGGATATTACAACAAAAACCGAGTTGACATTTACGGAGCCGATTGCTTTGGAGGCTTTTGCACCGGCAGAAGTAAAGCCTGGTAGTGAATTGACCATTACTGGTGAATATTTGAATTTGATTAAAGAAGTGATATTTGCTGACGAGGTAACAGTGCCTGCTGATGAGTTTGTCAGTCAAAGCCGTCAGGAGATTAAAGTTATTGTTCCTGATTCTGCTCAGACCGGTAAGTTCATCTTGTCTGATGGAGCTGAAATCCCCAATTGGATTTATTCTGAAGGGGAACTGGAGGTTACTTTGCCATCGGTAGAGGCTCCACTCGACCTGGTAGATAAGAAGCCGGGGGATGTCATTCGAGTTTCTGGTGAAAACTTTGATTTGGTGAAGAAAGTGCAGATGCCGAATGGGGATGAAGTTGAATTTACGATGACTGCCTCTTCCGAAGGAGATGAACTTACTTTTACATTGCCGGATAATGTCTCGGACGGAGAAGTTACGGTACTTCCTGCTTCGGATGTAAAAGTTGTGGTCGCTACTGTTGTAGTAGCTACGCCTTCGAACGTAGTGGCTGTTCCTGCTGTAAACTTGCGTGGTGGAGATATGATTACCTTGAAAGGTACCAATATGGATTTGGTGACTGATGTAACGTTCCCTGGTGTAGAAGAAGCAGTAGGATTGGAATCACAAAACTCGACTGAAATAAAGGTCTTGATGCCGGCTGCGGCTATTAGTGGTGATTTGCAATTGAATACAAATAGTGGAAAAGCAACTGCCGTATCTATTGCAACGGCAAAGCCGGAAAACATTTCTTATAGTGCGGCGACGGTCCCGGCAGGAGAGGCTTTGACTGTCAAAGGAGTAAATATGGATGTAGTTTCGGCTGTTGTATTCAGTGGTAATGTGGAGGTTACCGTATCCGATGCCACCGCTACTGCCATTTCCTTGACTGTACCCACAACTGCTGAAACCGGGGCCTTACTCTTGAAGATGGCCAATGGTGAATCTGTGGAAGCACCGTCTTTGACAATAGAGAAACCGGTATGTGCCTATTTGCCGGCATTGCCTGACAAATTGGTTCGGGGACGAATTGTGGAACTTGAGATTGTTAATGCTGATAAGCTGACAAATGTATTGCTGAATGAGGCTGCTGTTCAGTATATCAATGATGCAGCTAAAGGGGTATTGATGTTGAATGTACCGGCTGAGCTGGATGGAACTTATAGCCTAAAACTGATTTCTTCAAATGGTGAAATTGCTTATGATGTTCTTGTAGTTGCCAATGAAGAAACAGTTTGGGCTGGTCCGCTTGATATTAGTTGGGGTGATGGAGGACGTGTGTTGGTACCGGCTGTATCTTTTGCCAAGGTAACGGCAGGCACTGTCATGAAAGTCTATTTTGATCAGAAAGACCAGACTTGGGCACAGGCTCAGTTTAACTATGGCGATTGGAGTGGCATAGCTTTCTCTTTGTTTGATACGACTATGGTACCGACAGACATTTACGGATGGAGTTTCGAGAGCCGTGTGATGGAGTTGACGTTGACTCAGGAGATACTTGATAATATTCAAGCTAAACAAGGAGATTGTGAAGACCAGACAAATGTAGGTATCATTATTCAGGGCAGTGATTTGACGTTTACAAAAATAACGATTGTAAATTGATGAATTGTGGCTTGAAGAATGTGACTATGGATGCCCTGATTAAGAATGAAATAAAATCATAATTAAGATGAAGAAACTGAATATAAAATGGATGCTTTCGTTGATAGCAGCTTTTACTTTTGCCTCCTGCGATACTGATGTCGATCATGATATCCCAGCAGTGGATACACCGGTATTGGTGTCTACTACTCCTGAAAGTGGAGCAGCCAAAGTGAAAACGGGAGAAATCACTATTGAGGTGAAATATGACAAGAATATATTCTTTGCAACAGACAATCTGAGCGAAATCAAGTTTACCGGTGGTGAACTGATAAGTGCCGATGTACTTGGCGCAAGCAATATACTGACTGTAAAAGTGAATGTTCCCGGGAGAGAGACGGCTTGTTCTCTCTCTATCCCCGAGGGAATAGTAACCGGACCGAACCAGATGCCTGCTCCGGCTGTATCGGTTCAGTTCTCTACTGTCGCTTTGGACAAGGCACTGGTTGCCGCTAGTTCGGCCAAAGCTGTGAAACTGTACAATTATCTATTGGATAACTTCGAGACGAAGACACTTTCAGCTATGATGGCCAATGTTGCCTGGAATACGGAAATGTCCGAAAAGGTGTATGGATGGACTGGAAAATATCCGGCTATCAACTGTTTCGACTATGTTCATCTGCCGGCATCTGTAGCTGGAGCAGACTGGATTAATTACGGTGACATTACTCCTGTTAAGGATTGGTCTGACAAAGGTGGCATCGTAGCTGCCATGTGGCATTGGAATGTACCCAAGAAAGCTGTAGGCGAAGCTTCTTCTACCCAAATATGGGAAGGAGAGACAGTAATGCCGGGTGATTGGAGTGGAAATGTACAGATGACGGATGATGCTGCAAAAGCTGTCTTTGCTGATGCACAAGTGGGTCAGGTGATACGCGTGGCTGTGAAGGATGTGGCAGCGGGTGCACAAGGTTCGTTCAAAAACAGTGGTTGGAGCGAGATTGCTTCAGGAACTGATTATTTTGACATATCCGGGGACTATACATTGGTGATTACCGAAGATGTTTTGAAATCCCTGCAAGAAGGTGGTCTCATCATTGGTGGACATGATTATACAGCAGTTGCTGTTTATCTTGAAAATAACGGTACAGCTCTCGACCCGAATAAGGATTATGCCTTTTATAAGGCAGATACGGAGTTTGATGCTACCAATGCCACAGTGGAAGGCACTTGGGAAAACAAGGTGTTTACCGAAGATTTGAAAAATGCTGCCGCTTACTTGAAGCTATTGAGAGATGCGGATATTCCGGTATTGTGGCGTCCATTCCACGAGGCAGCCGGTGGCTGGTTCTGGTGGGGTAAGGATGCTGCCAGCTTTAAATCTCTGTGGATTGCTATGTTCAATTACTTCAAGACTGAAGGATTGGATAATCTTATCTGGGTTTGGACTACCGAGGGCAATGATGCCGATTGGTATCCGGGAGATCAATATGTAGACATCGTGGGACGTGATGTTTATAATAAGGAAACTGCAGATTGTGTTTCAGAATATACTTCCATTGCCGAAAATTATGGAAACAAGATTGTTTCGCTGAGTGAATGTGGTACGGTCGGACTTATTTCCGAACAATGGGCATCTGGTGCACGTTGGAGTTGGTTCATGCCGTGGTATGACGGGACAAATGAGGATGGTAGCCCGGTAGTCCATGCTGATGAAGCATGGTGGAAGGATGCTATGAGCCAGGAATTTGTTGTTTCCCGTGAAGAGCTTCCTTCTATGGAATAGCAATTTTTAATAATAAAATAGAAAGGGTTGTCTCTGGTTAGTATCGGGGCAACCCTTTCTGTCTTTTATAGCTTTTAGTTGTTGGTTATAGAATTCATGCTTTATACTTTTTAGGAAAAATAGTAATGGATGTTAAATGAGTGTCGTTATTTGATAAAATAGTATTATAAGGTTTGCTGCTAAAAGTCTACTTTTGTCAAGCCTAATTAAAATTTGATAATAATCATATAATGTTTAACCGCTAATGAAATGAAAAATGCCTATGAGAAAGGAGTGATATGTATACCAACCACTTTATAGAATAAGGTATATTTAATTTTTCCTCAAAAAGAGAAGTTTAACCTTATATTAAACGGTAGATGCCGCCAGGCAATACCAATTCATTAATCTAAGAAAAATACAAGTATGAATTTAAATTTCAGAAGAACCGCGCTGCTCGTGGGTATCTGTTCGGCTGTCAGCCTGACTTATACTCCGCAACTTTTCGCCGCATCGGTCGATGCAATAGATGCTGTGCAGCAAGCAAAAAAAATCACAGGTACTGTAACAGATGCAATGGGACCGGTCATCGGTGCCAATGTATTGGAGAAAGGAACCACAAATGGTGTCATTACCGACATTGACGGTAATTTCACATTGAATGTTCAGCCGGGAGCAACGATTGTTGTGTCTTTTATCGGTTATCAGCCGCAAGAAATAGTGGTAGGTAACCAGACTAGTTTCAAGATTCAGCTAAAGGAAGATACGGAATTGTTGGATGAAGTAGTCGTAGTGGGTTACGGTGTACAGAAGAAGAAACTGGTGACAGGTGCTACGGTTGAGGTAAAAGGCGAAGACATCGCAAAATTAAATACTACGCAGGCATTGGGCGCTTTACAAAGCCAGTCTCCGGGTGTAAATATTCAGGCCGTTTCCGGTCAGCCGGGTGATGGGTTTAAAATTAATATTCGTGGTGCTGGTACTAACGGAAATACAGCTCCAGTTTACGTTATTGATGGTGTAGCCGGTGGCGATATTAACGCCTTGAATCCTGCCGATATTGAACGTATTGACGTGTTGAAAGATGCTGCATCTTGTGCAATTTACGGTTCGAGCGGTGCCAACGGTGTTATCCTTATTACTACGAAGCAGGGTAAGGTAGGAAAGGTTTCTGTATCTTATGATGGAAACATAGGTTGGGCAAATATATATAAGATGCCTGATATGTTGAATGCCAAAGAATATATGGCGGTAATGGATCAAGTGGCCTATAATAATGGAGGCCAACCGTATGATTGGTCAAAATTCGTAGATGCTGATTTGCTGACTGCTTATCAGAATGGTACCAATCCTGGTACAGATTGGGTAAAAGAATTCCGGAATAAAAATGCTGTGGTTACTAATCATGCGTTGAATGTAACAGGTGGTTCTGAATTCTCCAAATTTTCGACAGGTATAGGCTATCAGTATCAGGATGGTGCATTCGGTGGTCCGGTGAAGACTGACTATCGTCGTTTTACTTTCCGCATTAATTCTGAGCATGTGATATATCGTAAGGGAGATGTGGATGTGATAAAGTTTGGTGAGAATATATATTATCAGCACAAACAGAATCAAGGTGTGCAGTTAGGTAATCAATATTCGAATGACCTTTCTAATGCTTTGCGTGCTATTCCTCTGATTCCTGTATATAATGAAAATGGTGATTTCTTCATGTATGATGATTTGAAGAATTTTGGAACGAGTGCTAATGGTATACTTGATTATACTGCATATGCTTCTAATCCGATGGCTCACATGGTATATAATCAGGCTGGGAATAATAAGAATAAGAATTTTAATCTGAACACAGCGGCATATCTGGAAGTACAACCACTTAAGAATCTTATTTATAAAGGTCAGGTTAGTTACAAACAATGGTCAAGTTCATGGCGTTCATATCTTCCCGTTTACCAAATTAATAATCAGGGAGATAGCCGTGATAAAGACCAAACGATAAATAACGTGTCTTTGGGTTGGAACTGGAGTTTGACTAATACGTTGAGTTATCGGTTTGATATTACAGACTTACATCATTTTGATGTTTTGGCTGGTACAGAGTATTCTAAATCAAGACCAACTTATGGCGAATCAGTAGAGGCAACCGGTTATAATAGTGCTTTTGGTGACTTTACACATGCTTATTTGCATAATACAGAACGTAAAGCTACTGCTACAGTAAATGGTTATCCCTCGGATTATGGTTCTAAGATGTCTTATTTTGGACGTTTGAATTATGACTTTAAGGAAACTTATATGTTTTCTGCTATCATTCGTGCCGATGGCTCGTCTAAGTTTGCGAAAGGCAATCAATGGGGATATTTCCCATCATTCTCTGCTGGTTGGGTTATTTCAAACGAGGCTTTTATGAAGAATACTGCTTCTTGGCTTGGTTTCTTGAAAGTCCGTGCTGGTTGGGGACAGAATGGTAATGACAATATCCCTAATTCAAATTGGCGTGCCGGTTACGAGTTTGGCGATTATGGTCTTTATACATTTGGCTCGGATAAGAATGGAGGTACAACCGGAGCTTACCCGAATCGTTTGGCTAACCCCGATTTGACATGGGAAACTTCAGAACAGACCAATATCGGTATTGATGCCCGTTTCTTGGATAACCGTCTGAGTTTTACCATGGACTGGTATAGCAAGCAGACGAAAGACTTGTTAGTGGAAGTGGGTACCAATGCGGCTTCCGGTTTCGCTACTCAATATCAAAATGCTGGTACGGTAAAGAATACTGGCCTTGAACTTTCAATGGGCTGGAGAGATCAGATTGGTAAGGAGTTCAAGTATGGGGTGAATGTCAATATGGCCTATAATAAGAATGAAGTAACGGAGGTTAATAACGCCAATCATTTTATTGAAGGCGGTAATGATTTGTTGGCTCAAAGTACGGGTCGGTTTGTCCGTATGGAAGAAGGACATCCTATTGGCTATTTTTATGGTTATAAGACGGATGGTGTCATTCAGAACCAGAATGACTTGCAGGCATATCTTGACCAGAATTGTAAAGGAAATGCGGCAAACTCTAAGCAAGGTGCAAGTATTAAACCGGGTGATTTGAAGTTTGTGGATGTTGATGGAAATGGGGTGATTAATGATGACGATAAGACTGATTTGGGTAATCCTCATCCTGACGTGACAATGGGTCTTACGTTAAGTGCGGAATATAAAGGATTTGATTTCTCTGTAACAACCTATGGCGCTTTTGGTGCACAGGTAGCTCGCTCTTGGCGAAAGTTCTCAGATGGACAGTATGAAAACTATACGACAGAAGTTTACGATTACTGGCATGGCGAAGGAACCTCAAACAGATATCCGCTGCTTGCGCCGGGAAATAGTGGACAGAATTTCCAGGCCATTTCAGATATTTATATTGATGATGCCGACTATGTTCGCATTCAAAATCTGACTATAGGATACGATTTCAAGAGAATTTGGAAGAACTGTCCGTTCCAGCAACTTCGTGTGTATGCTGCTGCACAGAATCTATTTACTTTTACCGGTTATAAAGGGATGGATCCGGAGAATGGTAGAGCCCTCAATGACAAAGAACCGTGGGTAACCGGTGTTGATGTAGGTAACTATCCTCAACCTCGTACTTATATGGTAGGTGTTAATGTTAAATTCTAAAATTGATACACGATGAAAAAAATAGCATATTTAATAGGTGCAGCTTTGATGATAGCAGGAATGTTTGCTTCTTGTAGCTTGGACTCGATGAGTCTGACGGAAAAAGATACGACCAATTTTCCTAAAACGGCTGAAGATGCCAATCAGGCTTTAGCTGCCATATATCAGAACCTGAATAATGTCAATGCTTTTCCACAGCAGTCTTTCTTGTATAATTCTCTGCTGGCTTGCGATGATATGTTGGGTGGTGGTGGTCCCAATGATAAGTTGATGCAATCTTTGGACCTTATTTGTAATACGGGTACAAATGCTACGCAGGATTACTGGGTGGCTCGCTATCAAGGAATCAACCGTGCCAATACGTTGTTGGAGGCTCTTGCTGGTATTGAAATGGATCCGGAAGTAAGAGCGCAGGCTGAGGGCGAAGCCAAGTTCCTTCGTGCTTTTTATTACTACGAGTTGGCTTCCATGTATGGGCGCGTACCTTTGGTGATTACTGCTTTGTTGCCCGAAGATACTACTCCTCCGACTGCCGCTGTTATCTGGGGGCAGATTCTGCAGGATCTTCGCGATGCGGCTGCAAATATGCCGGCTGTTCGCAAGTCGGATGGGCATGTTGATAAATATACGGCTGAAGCTATGTTAGGACGTGCTTGGTTGTATTATACTGGTATGTATGGCAATGGTGAAACTCTGAACGATTTGGTTAGTACGAACTATAGTCCGTTGACTTCAGTTGATTTGCCTGATGGGACAACTTTGACCAAGCAGGATGTGGTTGGGTATATTGATGATTGTGTGAATAATTCTGGTTATAGTCTTGTTCCTGAGTTTCGTAATTTGTGGGCATATACCAATAAATGTACGGTAGAAGATTTTCCGTTTACTGCCGGTCAGGGATTGAAGTGGGTAGAAGATGATGCAGCGGTAAATCCCGAATCCATGTTTGCCATTAAATATAATAAACTTGCATCTTGGAGCACTACTATCGGTTATGGTAACGGTTATGCTCTGCATTTTGGTGTACGTGGCAATGATCAGGCCAATTCTTTCCCCTTCGGACAAGGATGGGGTGCCGGTCCTGTAGCTCCCAATTTTTATAATGATTGGAGTGTGGCAGAACAAGATGATGCCCGTCGTCCGGCCTCCGTATTCAAGACGGAGGATATGCCGAGTTATAATAAAGGTGGTGGTGACGGCTTTATCCAAGAAACGGATTATTATCAGATGAAAATAGGTTCTATCATGGCTTATAGTACGGATGCGGCTGGAAATAAAACGATTGAGCCGGTATTTGAGAAGATAATGTATGGTGCCGACGGCTGGATTAATGATAATCTGATGCAAACCGGTTCTATTCATGATTTGGTTTTGATTCGTTTTGCGGATGTATTGTTGATGCAGTCTGAATTGAAGGAAGATGTTTCCGGTATAAACAGAGTGCGTAGTCGTGCCGGACTTGAACCTATTGGTACATATTCGTTGGCTGCATTGCAGAATGAACGCCGTTGGGAATTATGTTTTGAAGGTACTCGCTGGAACGATATTCGCCGTTGGCATATTGCTGCCGATGCCCTTGAAAGACAGACGGGAGCAAAGGTTTATACAAATGGGGCTGAAAGCCGTAATGTGGCGCAGAACGGTGGTTATGCCGCACGTTATAAGGCTACGGCAGGTTTCCAGAAGATTCCCGAAAACCAAGTCCTCCTGAATGAAGGAAAGGTAGAACAAAATGAGGGTTATACGGATGCAAGTGCTGAGTATAATGGTTGGCAAGAATAGAATATGAATTTAAAATGAAAAAAGATATGAAAAAGATATTATTCGCAATACCTTTGTTTGCAATGCTGCTGGTGGCTTGCGATCCGATAGTGGATGAAATCAGTCCGGATCCCAATGTCACACCGGAAAATCTTACTTTTGAACTTGTGGCCAAGAACCAGGGAAACAACAACATTCAGATTGTTCCTACTCCGTCACGTTATGTGAAGGTTTATGATGCTACGTCTGATATCAAGTTGGCAGAAGGTACGGCTCCGTCGGTTCAAGTAGCTCCTCCTAATAAAGAATTGCAAGTATATGTAACAACCATTAATTCGGACGGCTCCATAACAAAATCGGCTTCCAAATCAATAGCAGTAACGGAGTATACAGATCTTCCCGCTATTTATGCTGATGTATTCGGCACAACTCCGGACGGTGGTTATGGAACAACCACTTGGGTCTGGAATACAGAAGCTGCAGACGGTTGTTGGGGTAATGGAGATTATCTCGGCAATACCGGCCCCGGTTGGTGGATTTGTGATGCTGTGGGAGATGTCGGAAACGGTAGAGGGCAAATTGATGAACAAGCTGTAGGAAAAGGATTGCCTGATGATGGATTAAATGGTTGGTTCTCACTTAGTTTGACTGGTGTTCAGACAAGTCGTGGTGAAAGTGGTTCTGTCAAGGTGTCAGAAGATGTGGTGCAATCCGGTTGGGATGTAGGTACTATGGAGTTCTCTGGTACTATTCCATTGTTAGGTATACAGCCGAATCAAGGAAATGCACGTCAGTATGAGTATCATATTTTGAAGATTACAGAAGATGAACTTCGTCTTTGTGCTCCTGAACCCGGTGCTGGCGCTTGGGGTACGGCATGGTTCTGGAACTTCAAGAAAAAATAGTTAATATTGAAAGGTACGGGTGGGTAACGACCACTCGTATACTTTTATTACTAATTAAAAAAATGCAACAATGAAACGAACTTTCTTTTTGATATTACTGTTCTTCTGTGCTCTTTTTGTTAAAGCGGATGTTTTGGGACCGTATACAATGGATAGTAATGTACCTCCCACACCAACCGGATATGCTCGGGTTGTACTTCCGATAGGAGGTGCTGACGCTTCGGTAGCCGTAAGCATAACTGTTTGTGACGAAAGTGGTCAACAGTATGTTTTGAGAACTACTACCCCAAATGCTGCTCCATATTGTTATTTCTTGGCTTATGGCGTTTACCGCGTGGTCGCTTTAGAGGATTGTACAGCACAATCTAATTGGGGCGCACTTACGGTTGGTACAATTTTCGAAGTGACAGGAGGTGGCTATATTTCTTTAAATTATATAGGAACAATCTCTACTCCAAGTATTGTTCAAGCATCGGGTACTGATGATAATGTTCCTCCTTCCAAAGTAGGTTACAATATAATGAAAGTGTATGGAATAGAGACAAACGGCGGTGGGGTGTTGGTTGATTCTGACAAAAAAGAATATGGTATCTTTAATTATACCGGACATATAGGCGGTGCTCATTACTTTTACATTAAGCCAGGCACATACACTATAAAATCTTTGAGTGCTACCAATGGAAATTATATTTATTTGAGTATGGAAATGTTAGACAACCGCTTTCTGCTGGTAGGACTTTCACAGTTCCTGCGTCATTCTTCTCCATTGTGTTTTCTAAAAAGGCACTTTAAGAATAATCTATAAATGAATTATTCAACTCAAAGCAGTTGTCGTTACCCCCCCGACTTTATTAGTCGCCCGTAACATCGGATAATTGTAAATGCATTAACCGAATAGTACAATTGTTTAATGGTTAAATCAGGAAAAGGCGAGTCGTGAGATTCGCCTTTTCGCATTCATTCTCTATTGCCTTTCCGGATGCAATTCACATTCCTTTTTGTATTACCCCTGATTTCAGGGCGCAGAATGTTTCTTTTTATCCCTGCATCTCCTTCACCTCCTTCTCCCATCCTCCTGTTCATTGGCTTTCCCGGTGAAACCGCTTTCCACCCTCATCGCCCCGTCTTTGCATCGCGCGACACACCGTAGTACCCCGGCATGGCCCGGTAGATGGGTTGCGTGGGTTTCCCCACATTCTTCAGCTTTCCTTCTTGCTGCAACCGTTTCAGGTGGACGTTCGCGGTGGTGCGTGCCATGCCGCACAGCGCTTGGAAGTCGCTGCGAATCAGCACGTCGTGGTCGGAAAAGTATTCTTTCAGCTTCATGTCTATCTCCACTTCCGAAAGCTTCAGGGAGTGGCGGGTGTATTTGCTGCGGATGGCACTGACTCCCGTCATCGCTTGTTTCAGCCTGACGTCGGGACGGAAACTGATGCTCTTCAGCCGGAGTTTCAGGTGCTTGTTCGGGGTGCTGCGGGTCACTTTCTGTGTGGCTTCCAGGGTGGGGGCAAAGTAGCCTAGCCCTTCGATGTGCACCTCGTGGCCGTCGCGCAGTTCTTCGCCGCAGATTTGCGTCAGGCAGTCTATCGCGTTCATCACGTCACCCACCGTGAGCGAGCTGCGGGCATGCACGCGGTTGTAGAGCTGCCGCATGGTTACTTTCCCGTTGAGCAACGGGCGGGGATGGAGGCCTCTCTCTTCCGGGGCTTCCTCATTGGTGCCCGGATTCTCGTACCAGTCATATAGTATTGCCATATCAATAGGTTTTAGTGCGTTCAACGTATTTGTTTCTTCCCTCGGAAGTGTCTTCCTGTAAGTGAACGACTCCGGTCGGCCGAACGAACGACCCAGGCCGTTCGATTGAACAACCTTGGTCGGTCGATTGAACGACCCGGGTCGTTCACTTGTAAGGAACCGTGCAAATATACTGAAAATAAAGGGTTCCGCAGCATAAATAGGTATGTTTGTCAGCAGGAATGATTTTTGAAGAATAATCGGAGAATGGCTTGCAAAACGCCCTCGGCAGGCAGTAACTTTGGCGAAGAGGCGAGAGGAAAGAAAGGGTGATGCCCTTCCCCGGAACCGCCAAACAATCATTTTAATAAAAATACTTATGAAGAAAAAACTGATGACTTTGCAGCAGCACCGACTCTTGAAGGAGGCGGGCCGGCTGATTGCCTTTTCGGAAAGGCTGAAACACGCACAAAAAGAAACGACCGGCCGAAACCGGGAGG
>OHYN01000218.1_pt1 | contig 18792 bp, 10 predicted proteins | sample 1580251 | NCBI WGS metagenome assembly OHYN01 (sample SAMEA3882523, study PRJEB24775) | human gut metagenome | biome: human-associated habitat; feature: intestine environment; material: feces | place: Netherlands | collected 2009/2010
GAAAAATCGAAACGTACGGACTGGCTGGTAAAAAATATTCTTGCAAAGAAAGGCTGGTTTTCCCCACCGTTCCAGACGGAGAAAGAACTGAAAGATATCCTTCGGAAACTGTATAAAGAAATTGATGTTCATGTTGACGGATCAATGGTATATTTTTGCTGTGTGAAATAACACAACAATGATGCGCCAGGGCGACAAATACAATTTCCAGTTTGCAGCGTTGATTAATAAATAAAAATGATTGAATACAGCTATGCGTATTTATTTACAAAATATACATAGCTGTATTTTTGATTACGGGCAGGACTCTTCGGGGTTCTGCCCTTTTTCTCTTTTTCCAGACCAAAAGACTACCTGCTGGAAAAGAACAAAGAAAACCAGAAAGGATGTGGTGACTTATCATTATAGGAATCGATCATGGATATTATGCCATCAAAACGCCCCATGTGTGCTTCCCGACCGGACTGACCGGATACGATTACGAGCCGTATACCATGCAGAATGTCCTGCAGTACAATGGAAAATTTTATGTGTGTGGAACTGGGCGGCAGACATTGGTGAGAAGCAAGACTTCCAATGACAATTATTATCTTTTGACAATGGCAGCCATTGCCCAGGAAATCCGCTATCGCCGGGGAGAGCGGAAAACAGATGTAGTTCTGGCAGCCGGTCTTCCACTGGCAAGTTTTGGCAGGGAGAAAAAAGGCTTCCGGGAATATCTGTTTCGGAAAGAGCAGCCTCTGCGTTTCCGGTACGAGGATGAGAGCTATGAGATCCGGATTCAGGATGTAAAACTGTTCCCCCAGGGATACTCTGCCCTGGCTCTCCACCCGGAATGTGTTCGGGACGAGCCTTCTGTTCTTCTCGCAGATATCGGTGGCTGGACCGTAGATCTGATGCGGCTGGACAACAGTGTTCCAAACGCCGCAACCTGCCGCAGCCTGGAGCTTGGTGTGATCCGGTGTGTGGATGAGATCACCGAGCAGGTACGCAGAAATACCGGACTGTCTGTAACGGATATTCAGATCGAACGTGTTCTGAACGGCCAGAGCTGCAGCATGGACCCGGCTGCAAAAGAAATCATTGTCCGGCAGGGAAGGCTCTACACGGAGAAAATACTGTCTGCAATTATGGAAGCCGGGTTCGATCTGAAGGCAATTCCGTCCGTGATCATGGGCGGCGGAGCCAGCATTCTGAAACGGCACGTGACACCGCAGGACGGGCTGTGTCGGCAGATTTACCTGACAGACGTACACGCCAACGCTTCCGGCTATGAGCGGATTGTGGGGCAGATGTGCGCGAAGTAAAGAGACCCGTTTTCTCGTTCCGCCTGAACCTTGATAACCCAGATCACAAAAAGGCATGGGAGATCCTGCAAAGTGTTCCAGATGGACAGAAGAGCAGCTATCTGGTTCAGGTGATCTTAAAAGATCAGGAAAACAACCAGCTGGAGAAAAGCATCCGGCAGGCAATCCGGGAAGAACTGGCAGGTATTTCCATTTCAGGCTCCGGGGAAAGTGTTTCAAAGAAGGAAGAAATCCCATCCCAGATGCTGGATTTTCTCTCTGGGCTTGAGGATGCATTCTGAAAAAGTCAAGTCTTTCCCGGTGCTAAAATAGCCAAAATTCAAGCAGTCAAATTAGTATAAATCACGGATCTTTGAAAGGGGTGATGCCTATTGAGTGTTATTGGATCTGCATCCTTTGGGGGCTTTGGGGAAGCGTATATTCGTTGGGTATTGTGAATAGCTTTCTGCCTCGTTTTAAGGTATGTTGTGTATAGAAAAAAGAAAGGAGAACAAACGCATGGAGATGAAAAACATATGCGGAAAGATCCCGGTAGACTTACATGAAAAGATGAAACTGGAGATCGAAGAATTAGGAATCAGCATACCAAAATACCTTGAAACGGTAATCGAAGAACACATGACAAGAAAAGGAGAAAAGACGAACATGGCAGATTTAAGAACAGTAGCAGTACAGGTAACCGAGGATTTATTTTCCAGACTGAAAGCAGTCCTCGCCAAGAATGGCATGAAACAGAAAGACTTCTTAATCGGGCTTATCGAAGAGGCAATCGAAAAAGAGGAAGCCAAATGGAAAGCAGAGCCAGAGGAAGCCGAAGAAACAGAAGGAGAACCAGCAGAATCAGAAATGGAAGATCCTGAGACTGCGGAATCAGAACCGGATGAAGAGTCAGCAGAACCTGAAGCAGAAGAGCCTGAGACAGAAGCACTGGAAGCTGAAACAGACGGAGAAATGCCAGAACCGGACAAAGCTGAAGCAGATGAAGAGCCGACAGAGCCAGAAAACGAAGAGCCAGCGGAAGCAGAGCCAACAGAACTGGAAACCAAAGAAGCAGAAGAATCTGAGCCAGAGGAAGCGGAATCAGAAGAATAGACATCACAAAACAGAAACTAAAAGACGGAAACGGTGCAGAGAAATCTGCACTGTTTTTTTCGCAGCGAAGGGAGGCTGATAGCCGGAACAATTCGATTTTTTGACCTTTTTAGTGGGATCGGAGGATTCCGAGAAGGGCTGCACAGGGCAGGGGGCTTCACCTGTGTCGGACACTGTGAAGCAGATGCATATGCAGACCACAACTACCGGGTGCTGTTTGATACGGAAGGAGAGTGGTTCTGCAATGACGCAAGAAATATTGAAACAGAACGAATGCCGGACTTTGATCTTTTATGTGCGGGATTTCCTTGCCAGGCATTCTCAATCGCTGGACGAAGGGAAGGATTTGCCGATGCAAGAGGAACCCTTTTCTTCGAAGTTGCCAGACTGGTTGCAGACAAACGACCTGCGTATTTTCTCCTTGAAAACGTACCCGGTCTGCTTTCGCATGACAAAGGCCGGACGTTTCACACCATCCTCAGTACGCTATCTGAACTGGGGTATCATGTCGAATGGAAAGTGCTTAACAGCAAGGATTTCGGAGTCCCCCAGTCAAGGAAGCGGGTGTATATTGTCGGATATCTTGATGGAAGATGTGTCGGAAAAATATTACCTTTCCCAAAAACAAATGGAACAGCTCTTATACAAGTCCATGCTGGCAAACAGGGAGAAAGAGTCTACGCAGAAGAAGGACTGAGCTGCACGCTGACCAGTGGAGCTGGCGGTATGGGCGGCAAGACCGGATTATACGAAGTCGGTATCCCAATCAAGGAAAACACCCGAAAAGGATACAAGATGGCCTACGAGGGGGACAGCATCGATCTCGGATATCCGGGAATCAACAGCCGCAGGGGAAGAGTCGGGCATGAGATCGCCCATACTCTGACGACCGGAAACCAGCAGGGGACACTGCATTTTGTAGATATCTCCCCTCCGCCGCTGGTGACAGACGTTGCAAGATGTCTGAATACCAGACAGGATTCCAGCATCCATAACCACAGAGGCGAAAGTTCCGGGGTGCTGGTGGAAGAACCGCCAAGGGCAGTGCTGACACCGGCCAAGGAAAAAGTCCGCCAGAATGGAAGAAGGATGAAAGAACCGGAAGAGCCAATGTTCACCATTACGGCAACTGACCGTCATGGAGTGATTTACCACGGCAGAATCCGCAGGCTGACGCCAAGGGAGTGTCTGCGGCTGCAGGGATATCGGGATGGTCAGATTTCCAAGATGGAAAAAGAAACATCGGATAACCAGCTTTACAAGCAGGCCGGTAATGGTGTCACTGTCAATGTCATTGAAGCAATAGGCAGAAATTTGAAAGCAGTAGATGAAGAGATCCAAAGCGGCTCACCTGTTCCAGAAGCGAAGGGTGGGTGAAGCAGATCGACTTAAAAAATCAGTATTTTGGTACAGAGATTGAGATGACAGGTATCAGCCGCTATGATGCGGCTGTTGCGATTGGAAGAATGTTCGGAACAGAGCCATATTCCATCAGCTCTTACAGATCATGGTGTGTGAAAGACCCGGATGGAAAGGTCTGGAAGTTTTCCTATGATTCCAGTATCCGTTGCCAGTACAAATCTCACGGGAGGTGTCTGAATGCTGACAGCAATTATGCTGCGGAGATGGTATCCCCAAAGCTGGAATATTCGGAAATGGGGAAGCTCCAGGAAGTGGTGCGGTGTGTCAAAAACGCAGGTGCTTTTGTCAATTCATCCTGTGGCATGCATGTCCATGTGGACGCATCCAATCATACACCAAGGAGTCTGAAAAATGCACTGACGATCATGTACTGCAAAGAGGATATTCTGTTCAAAGCCTTAAATGTACAGACGAGAAGGGAAGATGAGTATTGCCAGAAAGTCCGTCCTATGGTACTGGAAAAGATCCGCAGGATGCCCAACAGCACCATCACAATGGAAAAATTCAAAAGGGCATGGTATGAGGGAAATGACGGAAGCTCCGAGCATTACAACTGGACAAGGTATTACGCATTAAATCTACATGCTGTTTTTTCCAAGGGAACACTGGAATGGCGCTGTTTTGAAAGCACCCTCCATGCAGGAAAAGTCCGGTCGAATATCACACTGGCACTTGCCATATCCGCACAGGCGATCAACCAATCCTGTACCCATGCAAAAAAGACGGAGATCGGGGATAACCCGGCATTTACCTTCCGCACCTTTTTACTCCGCCTCGGATTGATCGGGGATGAATACAAAAATGTGCGGAAGCATCTGCTTGCCAATCTGGACGGGGATAAGGCATGGCGGTATGACAAAAGTACCTATGCCTGTCTGCAGAATCCAAGACGGACAGATGATGCGAGATAACAGAATAATGAGAACAGACAGGCCGGGTGGAAACATCCGGCTGTTCTTATGCAAAATGAAGAAAAAGAAGAAAGAGGTAGAAAACATGAAGAGTAAATATCGATTCAGGCGAATCCTTTCCGGAGTGATGGCGGCAGTCACCATCTTATCCACGGTCATTTCACCGCTGACCGTATATGCTTCGGAAGAGCCAAAAGCGGCAGAACCGCCAGCTTATGAATCCGTAAAAGATCTGCTGGAAGAAAATGAAGTGGTAAAAGCTACCGATCTGGAGCTGGAAGTCGGACAGGACTTTGATGTTTCCACGGATTTTACAAATTTGGAAATCAAGGACGAAAGCAAAGTCAAAGTGACATTCCAGAAAGCAGAGAATGACGCCGGGGAAAGTTTCAGCACCAGCCATGCGGATACTTACCATGCTGTTTATTATGTGGAGCCTGTCAACCAGAACCATCCGGTTTACCAGATCGGAAGAAACCTGATCGTAAAAGAGCCTGTAACAGCAGCTCAGAGTGAACCGCAGACAGAACAGGCAGTTACCGAAGAGGATACCAGTTCTGATGATGAGGAAGCTGCCTCGCAGGAAGAAACTGAGACAGAGGCTGTTGAGACAGAAATTGTTGAGCCGGAGACAGCTGAATCTGAAACAGAGGAAACTGAGACAGAAGAACCGGAAGAAACAGAATCCGAATTTCAGGATGGACTTTCTGAATCCGAGTTTGATGCCGCATTAGAGGAATCCGAAACGGAAAATACAACCGATGAAGAATCCGGGCTAACACTCAGCGATGTTCTGGAGCAGGCAGGGGAACAGGATATTGACCTGATGGCAATGGAAGATGGGGAAACCGTTTCATTCACCGCAGTCAATACCAGTACAAGAGCAACCCAGGACGTTGATGTGACAAGAGGAACTGCTTATTATTATGCAGACTACGGTCTGGGCTCCTATGTAACCTATAAATATACCGTTAAATTTGGAAACGTGTCTGCAACTGCCTACTGTGTGCAGCCATCCAAAGCCGGACCTGGGGATGGTGTCTATAAGATCACCAAACTGGGTGACAGCAAAGCACTGGCAAAAGTATGCTACTACGGCACAAAAGCATCCGGCGAAAATGGATTTTTCTCAGAGAAACATCCTGATTTTTCCGCTGGAAAACAGTTTATCATTGTCCATCTGGCTGCGTCTTATGCCAATAACAGTAGTGACGCTTTTTCCGGTACGAATGCAACCGGACAGGCTCTGGCAATGGAACTCTACAATTATTGCATGAGCCAGCCGGAGATACCGGAAGTGGACATGAGTTTCTCCAATGCAAATGTTACCGCATATATCAGCGGCAACAGCCAGAGAACAGAAGAGATCACCTTCAAGGCATCCGAGCTGCAGACCATCACCATGAAGCTGCCGTCCGGCGTCAAACTGCATAACGTGACAACCGGAAAAACCAGCAGTGCAGGTGCATCTGTAGAAATCTGTGGCGGTACCAAATTTTATTTATCCGCACCGTTGACACAGGCTGTGGATGTCAAAGGGGAATGGTCTTCCACCATGAAAGGAAGCATCATCAAAGACTACTCTGCTTATAAGATCACCACCGGAAGCGAAACACAGGATCTTGCCCTGGTATTTGGCGAGGGCGTGAGCGATGAGAAATATGTAGACTTTAAAGTTTCATGGGTAAAACAGGCAACTCTGGAGATCGTAAAGAAGGACCGCAAGAGCAACAAAGCCATCGCAGGTGCAGTTTATGGCGTTTACAGTGACAAGGACGGAAAGAACCTGATCACAAAGATGCCGGCCACAGATGCCAACGGAGCTTCCAGCGTTACGATCACCAAAACACAGGATACCGTATACCTGAAAGAGATCTCCGTACCAAACGGATATCTGCTGGATACCAAAGCCTACGATGTGAAACTGGTCATCGGGGATACCGTAAAACAGACTGTTACCGATGCAGAACAGATGGCAAGTCTGATTGTTTACAAGTTAGGAGAAGTGCTGACTGGGGCAGACGTAACAGACAATGGCGTTTCCTTTGTTTATAGCGAGCAGAAGCAGAAGGGTGCTGTTTATAACGTTTATGCCGCAGCGGATATTGTATCCGCAGACGGAACCGTCATCTACAAAAAAGACGCACTGGTCAAAGCCGGACTTACTACCGGGGATGACGGAAGTGCCACACTGGATAATCTATATCTGGGTAAATATATAGTAAAAGAAATGCAGGCACCACAAAATCTGGTATGCACTGGTGAAAGCCTGGAGATCACCCTTTCCTATGCCGGAAGTAATGTGGAAAAGGTCATGGGAAGCGTGACATTCAAAAATGACCGCCAGAAAGCAAGCGTGAGTGTATATAAACAGGATAAAGAAACCAAGAAATATCTTCCGGGTGGTACCTATGGTCTGTATGCCGGAAATGACATCAAAGCAGCGGACGGAAGCGTTGTGGTTAAGAAAGATACCCTCATTGAAAAGGCAGTAACCGGAACAGACGGAAAAGCTGTGTACCAGGCAGACCTGCCAATCAGCAACAGCTACTACATGAAAGAGGTGGCTGCACCGGCCGGATACACCAGAAACAGCGAGGATGTGTACTCCTTTACGTTCCAGTACACCACGGATAAAGAGGCAACCGTTTCCTTCAGCCATACATTCCAGAATGAGCGTGTCAATGCGAAGATCAAACTGGTAAAAGAGGATTCTGAAACCGGAAAGACTGCACAGGGAGATGCAACCTTTGAGGGTGCCGTTTATGGCCTGTATGCCCGTGAGGATATCGTCCATCCGGATGGACAGACGGGTGTCCTTTATCCGGCAGGAACCCAGGTGGCAACCCTGACTACGGATGCCGAGGGAAATGCAGAAGTGGCAGACCTCTATCTCGGAAAGTATTATGTTAAAGAATTGACTCCTCCGGTCGGTTATCTGGCAGACCCGGAAGAACATGATCTGGAGTGTGATGATGAAGGAGATCTGGTTCAGACGGTAGAACGTACCGCAACTTCTCTGGAAGATGTGATCAAACAGCCGTTCCAGGTCATCAAGGCAGCCAACAACGGAAAGACCGATGCCGATCTGTTAAAAGGTGTGGGATTCAGTGCTTATCTGGAGAGCAGCCTGAAGAAAAATAAGGACGGCTCCTATGACTTTACATCCGCAACCCCAGTTGTACTGACCGCAGACGGACAGACAGAAATGTTCACAGATGAGCGTGGATATGCATGCTCCATTCCGCTCCCATACGGTACCTACATTGTAAGGGAGACCACCACACCGCACAACTTCACGCCAGTCGATGATTTTAAGGTTGTGATCTCAGAGAACCATCCGGATCAGCCGCAGGTATGGCGTGTGCTTCTGGATAAAGAGTTTGAAGCAAAATTAAAGATCATCAAAAAAGACGATGAGACAAAGAAATCTGTCCTGGTTCCGAATACCGAGTTCAAGGTATATGATCTGGACAACAAAAAGTATGTGGAACAGGTAACCACTTACCCGTCCACTACGGTACATAAATCTTATTTTACCGATGAAAACGGATACCTGATCCTGCCACAGAATCTTGCTTGCGGAAATTACCGCATTGAAGAAGTGACTGCACCGGATGGATATACTCACAGCACCAATACCGTGGAAATCAAGGTAGACAGCGATACCGCATACCAGGAAGATCCGATCAGCGGTGACCTGATCATTGAGGTGGATTTCGAAAACCACCCGGCAAAAGGCAGACTGACTATCCGCAAGAAAGGAGAAGTAGTCAAAGGTTTTGACAAGGATTTCACCTACGAGGAAGCCAGCCTTGCAGGAGCCGTATTTGAGGTTTATGCCGCAGAAGATATCTATACCGCAGACCATCAGACAGATGAGAACGGCAACCGTTATCTGGAATATGCTAAAGACACACTGGTGGCAACGGTGACAACCGATGAAACCGGAAGCACCATAATCGAGAACCTTCCGCTTGGAACATATCGGGTAGAAGAGAAAAAAGCACCAGAGGGCTACACCTGGAATGCAAAAGGGGAAGAGGTAACCTTTACCTATGCCGGACAGGATACCCCGGTCGTAGACGAAGAAGTGACCTTCAAAAATGAACGCCAGAAAGTAAGCATCACGGTAGAAAAACAGGATGCCGAAACTGGAAGCGTGGTAGCCGGAGCTGTATTCGGTCTTTACAATAAGAATGAGATCAAATCCGGTGACAAGGTCATCGTGAAAGCAGATACCTTATTACAGGAGATCACAAGCGATGAAAAAGGACAGGCACATTTTAACCTGGACCTGCCGCTTGGAACTTATTATGTGAAAGAAATTTCTGCACCGGATGGTTTTGTATCTTCCGATGAGGTACTGGAATTTGATGCCACCTATCAGGGGCAGGACATTCCGACCATCAAGCTGAAATCTGTGAAGAAGAACCAGCCGACCACCATCGAGGTGACAAAATCCGACCTGACCACAGGCGTAGAGCTGAACGGGGCATCCCTTTCTGTTCTGGACAAGGATGGAAATGTGATCGACAGCTGGACTTCCGTAAAGGATGAGCCTCATGTGATCAAATATCTGACTGTTGGAAAAACTTATATCCTCCGTGAATCCCTTGCACCGCTTGGTTATTTAAAGACCACAGATGTGGAATTCACCGTTCAGGATACCGCAGAAGTACAGAAAGTGGAAATGAAAGACGATGTGCCGAAAGCACTGCTGATCGTAAACAAGAAGGGTGAATTCCTTGATAAAATCACCCTGCTGGACAATGTCAAAGGCGTTGTAGAGCATCTGTTTGAGTACATCACAGGAAGCCTGTCAGACGTTACCTTTGAGATTTACGCTGCAGAGGATATCAAAGCAGCCGATGGTGTAAGCCCGGATTATTATGCTAAGGACGAGTTGGTGGCAACCGTGACTACTGATGCAAACGGTGTTGCAGAAGTATCTGACCTTCCGGTTGGAAAATACTATGTCAAAGAGGTTGGCACAGCATATGGTTATGTGCTGGATGAAGAACCACGATATGTAGATCTTTCCTACCGTGACCAGGATACACCGGTTGTCGTATACGATGAGGACTGGCAGAACAACCGTCAGAAAGTAAAAGTGAACGTCCTGAAGAAAGAAAAGGATACCGACCGTGTATTAAAAGGCGGCATCTTTGGACTGTACACCAGAAACGACATCCTGTCTGCATCTGGAAAGGTGCTGATGGAAGCAGATACCCTGATCGAGTTAAAAACAACAGATGCAGATGGAAAGATTTCCTTTATTGCAGACCTGCCGATCGACGGAACCTATTATGTGAAGGAGCTGTATGCACCGGATGGATTTGTCACCACCGGAGAAGAACAGGAATTTGTTTTTGAGTACCAGGGAGACAAAGAAGCAGAAGTGTCCTATGAGTTCGTATTTGAAGATGAGCCGACAACCGTAAAACTTTCCAAAACCGATCTGACCACAGGCGAGGAACTGCCGGGAGCCAGATTACAGCTGACGGATGAAAACGGGGCTGTTGTTGAGGAATGGACATCCACCAAGGAGCCGCACATCATCAAAGAACTGGTTGTAGGAAAATCGTACACCCTGACAGAAACCAAGCCGGCCGATGGATATGCCACTGCGGAAAGCATCACATTCACCGTGGAGAATACTGTAGAGATCCAGAAACAGGTAATGGAAGATGATGTGACCAAAGTGGAGATCAGCAAAACGGACATTACCGGAGATCAGGAGATCGAAGGAGCCAAACTGACCATTACAGATGAGAATGGCAAGGTTGTAGTGAGCTGGACTTCCGGAAAAGAGCCGCACTATATCGAAAAACTTCCAATTGGCAAATACACCTTGAAAGAAGAGCAGGCTCCAAACGGTTATGTCGTAGCGGAAGAGATCACCTTCGAGGTGGCAGACACCGCAGAGATCCAGAAGGTAGCCATGAAAGACGATACTGCAAAGGGACGTCTGATTGTTGAGAAAACGGATAAGGAAACCGGAGCCGCACTGAAAGGGGCAGAATTTGAACTGAGGGATGCCGATGGCAAAGTGGTAGAAACACCGACCACCGATGAAAACGGCCATGCAACCAGCGGACTGCTTGCAATCGGAACTTATAAGGATGGCAAGTTTGACAAGGCAGCCACTTATTATCTGGTTGAGACCAAAGCACCGGAAGGATACCAGCTGGACGAAACGAAGCATGAAGTGACATTTACTTATGTAGATGACAAAACCCCAGTGATTGAAGTCATCCAGAAAGTGACCAATGAGAAACTGCCGGAGGACACCCCGGTTGTAAGCAACCCGAAAACAGGCGATGACACCAACCTCTGGATTCCGGCCCTGTGTCTGATTCTTTCCGCAGGCGGTCTGATTGGCATGAGTGTGGCATCCAAGAGAAAGAAGAAAAAAGGGGGCAGATAGGCTGAAACAATTATATTTTGCGTATGGAAGCAACATGGATCTGGACCAGATGGCATATCGGTGCCCAAAGGCGGAGGTGGTAGAAACCATCCGCCTGGAGGGGTATCGGCTGACCTTTGCAGGTGCAGGAAGTGGACTTGCAACCATCTTCCCGGAAAAGGGAAGCCATGTGGACGGCGTCCTCTGGTCACTGACCGGGGACTGCGAAAAGAGTCTGGATCTTTATGAAGGTTATCCTGATTTTTACGACAAACAGGAGATCACCGTCAAGGACAAAGCTGGGAAAGAAATCAAAGCGATTGTCTATATTATGACAAAAGACTATATGCAGAACTTTAATCCGCCCGGACAGTCTTACCTGACCGGGATCTTAAAGGGCTGCAGACAGAATCAGATTCCGACAGAGCCGATCCTGAAAGCAGCGAGGAAACCGCCTGTGCCGGGACAGACACAGAAGAGCCAGCCAAAGAAATCGAGGAAAGCCGGCCAGGAACGATGAAAGAAAAACCAAAGACAGGAATCTTACAGAGGTTTTTCAAGATTATCTGCCTTGCAGTGACGCTGACAAGTGCCGGGTTTTTGATTTACCATATGGTATATCTCCCAATGGAGAACAAAAAGCTGGTGGCAGAGCTGAAAGAGAATTTCCCGGAGCCGGAAGCTCCGGGAGCCTCAGGCTCTGAAAAGAAAGACCAACCAGCTGGAAGAAAATGCCCGGTGGCTGCGGTAGACCTTGTTTCTCTTCGGGAACAATACCCGGATGTGCAGGGATGGCTGACAATACCGGATACCGGGATTGATTATCCGGTGCTTCAGTCCGAACAGGAGAATGGGGAGTTTTACCTGAAACGGAATTACAAAAAGGAATATGACATCAACGGAAGCCTGTTTTTACAGGCAGACTGCAAAGTGTCTGAAAGTCGGAACCTTATCATTTACGGTCACAACATGAACAGTGGGGCAATGTTCGGAAATCTGGACTTCTATGCAGATGAAACATATTATCAGGAGCATCCCTTTGCTTATCTTCAGACAGAGGATAGCATTCAGGAATACCGAATTGTCACGGTGCTGAAAGCAGACAGGAATTTGTTCCCATTCCAGCAGAAACTCGCAGATGCGGAGGCAGTGCAGGAATATTTAAAAGCAGCTAAGCAGAGGGAAGTGTTCGAAACCGGGGATGATTACCTGAAGTGTATATACGATAAGGTTTTGACGCTCATTACGTGTTCGTATGAGTGGAACGGTGCCAGGAACATCGTCCTGGCTGTGCCAGTTTCCGGGGCAGTGTGGAGCCAGAAGTGTTCGTAAGTACCCGAAAAGTGCAGAAAATGAGACAAATAATGACCGCACGGGCAGGGATGTGTTCAAAACAGAGAGATTATGTGAGGTTATGTATTGGGAGTATTTCAGCGAAAAGTGTCTGAAAGCCCCCGAAAAGTGCAGAATGTGAGACAGCTCACAACCAAGATCCGGCAGGAAGTGTTCCAAAAGGAGTGCTTTCTGCTGGATCTATTTACTTATGTGATAACGAGCTTTGACTCGTTAGAAAGGATGGTAACGATTATGAAACGATTTTATACAGCAGAATCCGTAACGGAAGGACATCCGGATAAGCTCTGCGACCTGATCGCAGACAGTATTCTGGATGCGTGTCTGAAAGAGGACGAAAATTCCAGGGTGGCCTGCGAGGTGCTGGCGACCAAAGGGAACATCATTGTGGCAGGAGAGATCACCAGTCGATATGAGCCACAGGTGTTTGAAATCATCAAAAAGGTGCTGGAGAGTGCAGGCTATGAAGCAGAGGAAATCCACATGGATGCCCTCATCCACAAACAGAGTCCGGATATCGCCGGGGCAGTGGAGAGATCCAGAGAACGAAGGGCAGGGACTGTTTCTGTTCAGAGCGGACTTGCCAGCGGAGCCGGGGATCAGGGCATCATGGTGGGATACGCCTGCGATGAGACACCGCAGCTTATGCCGATGCCAGTGGTTCTGGCGAACCGCATCGTAAGAGAACTGTCTGCAAGCCGTAGAAGCGGATATATCATGGGAATCCTGCCGGACGGAAAAGCACAGGTGACCGTGGAATACGAAGATGACAGACCTGTCCGTCTGGATACGGTCGTTGTGTCCTGTCAGCATGAAAAGGAAAAATCCCTTCGGAAGCTGGAGCATGAGATCCGGGAGAAAGTGTTACGCCCGGCACTCCGTATGCTGCCACCGGATGAGGATACCAAGATCCTGATTAACCCATCGGGCAGATTTGTGTGCGGAGGTCTGGATGCAGACACCGGACTGACCGGAAGGAAACTAATGGTGGATACCTACGGCAGCCTGGTACCGCATGGCGGCGGTGCATTCTCCGGGAAGGATTGTTCCAAAGTTGACCGTTCCGGGGCATACATGGCCCGTTACATCGCCAAAAACATGGTAGCTGCCGGACTTGCCAGCCGATGCCAGGTGTCCCTTGCCTATGCCATTGGGGTTGCCCAGCCAGTCATGGTGCAGGTGGATACCTTTGGAACGGGAAAGATCTGTGCGGATGACTGCCTCGCCGCAGCGATCCCTCTGGTGTTCGGGCTTACCCCAAGCCAGATCTGTGACACCTTGCACCTGAAGCGGCCAATCTACCGACAGAGTGCGGTGTTCGGGCATTTTGGAAGAAAGGAATTCCCGTGGGAGAAAACGGATAAGGCAGAGCAGCTCCGGGATACCGTGATGTAATGCCGTGGATTCCGGAAGAAGAAATCAAACGTGCAAGGGAGATCACCGCCATTGAATACCTGAAGAAATATCAGCCAAACCGTCTGAAAAAATCTTCAGCCAGAAATGAATGGGAGCTGACAGACCACGACAGCTTTAAGATTAACGAGCAGACCAGCCAGTGGCACTGGAAATCCAGAGATATCGGGGGCACCAGTGCTTTAAATTTCCTGATTCATGTAGACGGGTGTTCTTTTCTGGAGGCAGTGCAAATGCTGAAAGATGAGTATCCCACCTATATCCCTCCTCCAGTGGAAGCAAAGCCAAAGAAGCCATTTGTCCTGCCTACGGCCAGCCCAGACTGCCGCAGGGTGTTCCGCTATCTGAAAGAGCGGGGCATCAGTGGCGAGGTCTTACAGCGGTGTGTTCATTTGGGAATCTTATATGAGAGTCTGCCCTACCACAATGCCGTGTTCATAGGACGGGATGAAAACCAGGTGGCAAGATATGCTTTCCTGCGTGGGATTTACGATGCCAGCGGAAAGTCTTTTAAGATGGAACAGGCCGGAAGTGAAAAGGCATACGCTTTTTGTGTTCCGGCGAAATCGGGATGCAGACGGGTTGCTGTTTATGAAGCCTGTGTGGATGTGCTGGCGCACATGACACTGGAACAGAGAAGCCGGTTTGTCAAAAAGCTTGGATCTGCCATTGAACAGTTGTCGGATGGAAAACTGGTGAATTCTCCGGGGGATTATGAGGTAGAACTTCGACTGATTGCAAATCGTGAGGGAAAGTTTTTCCCGGCACTGAGATTTTATACCCTTCCGGATCACCGGTTTGCGTACCGGAAACATGCAATTGCAGCTTCCATGCACCCTTCTCTTGCGGCATTGATTATGGAACTGGCAGCGCCGTATCTGAAAGAGAATGCACAGATTATTGATCCGTTCTGCGGCGTGGGCACCATACTGATTGAGCGGGATATCCGCGTCCCGGCACGTGAAAAATACGGTACGGATATTTTTGGGGAGGCAATTGACGGAGCACGGGAGAATGCGGCTCTGGCGGGAGAACAGATCAATTTCATTCACAGGGATTTCTTCGATTTTAGACACGATTATTTGTTTGATGAGATTGTAACCAATATGCCGGTGCGGGGAAAAATGACGCGGGAGCAGCTGGACCGTCTGTATGAGAAATTTTTCCGGAAAGCATTAACCATTCTGGAAAAGGAGGCTGTGATTGTGATGTATACAGGAGAAATTGGATTTGTGAAGAAACAGCTGCGTCTTCACAGGGAATTCTCTCTTTTGGAAGAATATTGTATGCAGAGTAAGACAGGATGTTATCTGTTCATTATAGGAGTAAAGAGGTAATGGCATGAACGGTGATACAAATCTGATAGATATATCAATGTTACAGCAATTGCAGGATCAGTTTTGCTGTGCAGATCATTTGTATCTGATGTGTGTGGATAAAAATAAGGGTGTTGTGACCAAACCGTTTGGAACGGAAGAACAGGTGGGGTTTTTACGTACACAGGTAGATAAACATGCCTACATGGAACTGGTAGACCAGATGCAGCATGACCGGATGGAAACGGTTGTGGAGCGGGAAACAGCACAGGATTTCATGAAATTGTGTGCTGTTTCCACAAAAGTAGAAGATCAGCTGCAGGTTGTCTGGATTGTTATGGGCATTATAAAGGAGCGGTTGACACCGGAGGTTCATCTGCCGGAGGGAATGCTTATTACGACGGAGGAGCAGTTTTACGCATCGGTAGAATTTTTATCAATGCTTTCCGGACAGTTGTTTGAGAGTCGCAGAAATCAGATGATTGCGCAGAAAGCGGTTGAAAAGAGTTCTGTTTCCGAGCTGGCGATGGAATACCAGCTGCACCGCAGCCGGGCAATGACCGAAATTTTGCAGATGATTGATTCGGATAACAGTTTTGAAAAAGTGGCTGAGGATATTTTGCGGGAGACATGTAAAAGTCTGGAAATTTCCGGTGGATGTCTGTTGCGCGAGAATACAGGGGAAAATACGGCAGACATGATCTGCGAGTATACAAAAGAACCAGACAAGTCCATTCTTGCAGAGGGGCAGCATATTCCGATCGGTGCACTGCCGTTTTATAATGGTAAGCCTTATATGATCTCATCGGACTCCATCATGCCGGAACCGTTTGCACATTTATTTAAAACCTGTCATATCAGTGCCGGAATTTTTGAACCGATTGAAATACAAAACCGCACGGCAATGTATTTCTGCGTGTATGATAATGAAAAAACAAGAATCTGGGAGAACAGGGATATCAAATTTGTCAGTGATGTGCGAAGAGTTGTGCAGAGCATCATGCTTAAAAGAATTGCAAAGAATTCGCTGGCAAGTTCCTATACATCTTTAGAGGCGATTCTGGAAAATACCGGATGTGGAATATATGTGGTCGATTATCATACCAATTCGATTCTTTATATGAATCACAAATTCAAAGAACTTTTCTCTCGCAGTATCGCGGGAAATCATCTGGAAAAAATGCTTTTTTCCGACCGGGAGACAAAGCGCAGCCAGTATCATGAGGAAATTTATTCGGTGGTTGAGGAACGCTGGCTGGATGTGCATAAAACCGAGATTGACTGGGTGGATGGCAGAAAAGTTGCCATGTGTACACTCTATGATATTACCGAAAAGAAAATTTATCAGAAAGAAATTGAAAATCAGGCGAACAATGATTTCCTGACAGGGGTGTTTAATCGCATGCGCTGCGAACAGGATCTGGAACAGTTTATACGAAAGACCCGGGAAAAAGATGCAACAGGAGCGTTGCTTTATATGGGATTGGATGATTTTAAGCATATCAATGACGGGCTGGGACACCAGTATGGGGATATTCTGTTGAAAGCGATTTCCCATAGCCTGCGCAGGATAGATGGGATTGAGAATACCTGTTACCGCATGGGAGGGGATGAGTTTGTTGTGATTATTCCGGATTCCGTGTATCCGGAGCTGGAACGGATTGTCAGGGAAGTGACATCCATATTTAAGAAACCATGGTTTTTAAAGGGAGAAGATTATTATTGCACCATAAGTATGGGGATCGTATATTTCCCGAAGGATGGAGAAACGGTGGAAGAACTTGTCCGTAAAGCAGATATTGCCCTGTTGTCGGCAAAACGCAGGGGCAAAAACCGCGTGGAATACTATGATGGGATGGACGCATCTTCCTCATACCGCAGACTGGATCTGGAGAAAAATATGCGTACTGCAGCCATGAATGCATGCACGGAATTTGAAGTGTTTTATCAGCCGATCATTGATGTCTGTCAGCCGGGAGAGCCATGCTGTGGTGCGGAAGCATTGATCCGCTGGAATTCAAGTGCACTTGGATTTGTGAATCCGGCAGATTTTATTCCACTTGCGGAATATCTGGGACTGATCAATCCAATCGGTGAATATGTAATGAAAAATGCGGCATTGCGGTGTAAATACTGGAATGATATGGGGCATCCGGAGTATCATGTCAATGTAAATTTATCGGTTGTACAGCTGTTGCAGAATGACATTGTAAAGAAGGTTGCAAAGGTTCTGGAAGAAACCCGTATCATACCACAGAATCTGACATTGGAAGTAACGGAAAGCCTGGCGATCAATGATATGGTCCGGATGAAGAAGATATTAAGTGAGATCCGGAATCTTGGTGTACGCGTGGCACTGGATGATTTTGGAACAGGATATTCATCCCTCAATCATATCCGTGAGATGCCTTTGGATGTGATCAAGATAGACCGTTGTTTTATTGAACATCTTGGAGAAGACGATTTTTCCAATGCATTTGTGCGGATGGTATCGGAACTGGCAAATGCCATCAATGTACGCGTATGCGTGGAAGGTGTGGAGACTAAGCGCCAGAGAGATATTGTAAAAAAGATGGGAATCCGTATGATTCAGGGATTTTTTTATGGAAAACCGATGAAGATTGAAGAATTTGAAAAGAAATATCTGATATAAGGTGAATGCTATGTATACAGAAGAACAGGTTTGATTTTTAATGGGAGGAAAAATGCTTAATCTGAAAGGACGGTCTGATAAGAAAAGTAAAAATATAATTGGTATTATACAAAGCTGCCTTATCCTGGTATTGGTAATTCTTATTATTTTTATGATGATACAGATTAGCTGGTTACAAGGGACAGCGCGTGTAATAAATTATGCAGGTCTGGTACGTGGAGCTACACAGCGTGAAGTAAAATTAGAAATTACAGAAAACCGGAATGAAGAATTAATTAAATATTTGGATGATATTCTGAGTGGGTTAAGATATCAGGATGGACATTATGAACTGGTAAAACTCTATGACAAAGAATATCAGGAAAAATTAAAGATTCAGAGTGATTACTGGGAAAAATTGAAAACAGAAATTGAAGCAGTAAGAAACAAGGGATACGAAAATACAGACATTGTTAATATGAGTGAAATATATTTTACGATGGCAGATGAAACTGTCTCTGCCGCAGAAAGTTATTCAGAAAAAATCGCTGTAAAGATTCGTACCATAGAGCTTTTGTCGGCACTTGATATGTTGAGTCTGGTGATATTGGTTATTATGCAGACTCTAAAGGCAATGCAGATGGCAATGCAAAACAGATTGCTGGAACAGAAAGCATTCGTAGATGCCCATACTGGGCTGCCAAATAAAAATGCCTGTAATGATCTTCTTAATAAAAAAGATATAATTACAGATTCTACAGCATGCATAATGTTTGATTTAAATAATCTAAAAACTGTAAATGATACAATGGGACATTCCGCAGGAGATCAGTTGATATTGAATTTCGCAAAGCTTTTGTGCAGTGTCATTCCAGAAAAGGATTTTGTTGGAAGATATGGCGGAGATGAGTTTATAGCAGTTATTTATCATACAAGC
>OHYN01000226.1_pt1 | contig 18475 bp, 17 predicted proteins | sample 1580251 | NCBI WGS metagenome assembly OHYN01 (sample SAMEA3882523, study PRJEB24775) | human gut metagenome | biome: human-associated habitat; feature: intestine environment; material: feces | place: Netherlands | collected 2009/2010
GCCGGTTCTATTGTTTAACTTTTAATTTTTCGGTAAAAATTTACCGAAGTATTATTACTGTAAACTCACTGGTATTTAATATCTGTTTCCATCTCAAAGCTAGAATATCAGATATTCTTAAACCAGTGAAACACCCTAAAGCTATAAGAAGTGAAATTTTGTAATTCCCATCTTTAGCCAATTTTCTTATTAAATTCATTGCATCAGACCAAACTAAATAATCTGCTGTAGTGCTTGAATATTTTAAACTCATAATGTTCTGTTTTATATGTAAATAAATAAAAGTGAATGTTTCACCATTACCAACATACTAGCCAATTAGCTAATGTGTTGATTTCTAGCAAAACATTCACTTTGTATATTAGTGAGTATTTATGATTGTATATAAATAAAGATAGATAAAATCAGTATCAGCAAAAAGGGATTGATAATACCAATTATTATTAGTAACAGTACTACTAGTATGCTCCATAGTACTAGTTTTTCATTATCATTCATTTTGTAGTATTTTTAAGTGAATAAAAAAAGGACACCTAAATAAATAGATGCCCTATTAGTTAGTTTAGCCCAAGAACCAAGAATATTTATTATCCAGTCCTTGTAATACATTGTTTAATCCAACACTTACCTCTGTAGCATTTACCCCACGTTGTAAATAGCTGTCTATGTAGCTATTTTTGTTTGATTGTGTGAGTAAATTATGAAAATCAAAAAGAGATATAGCATTATCTTTCACTCCAAACACTTCATTTGTGTAATAATCACGACACACACTATTTATTTGGCTGTCAGTGATTAAAAGTCTTGGTATTGCTTTCTGTCTTGCTGGTGAAAGTGCTTGATACATTCTCATTCTGCCTACCACTTGTGCAAACTGTGTTTCAGATAGATAAGTGTCTGATAATGTTTGCATCAAATGTATTTCTTTGGCTGCATTGAAGCTGTTAAGCAATTCCAGTACATTTCTGTAAAGTTCACTGATATTGGTTACTTCCATGTTGAACCTCACACCCTCACCAGTAAGAATCTGATTAGAACAAATTTTCATTCTCCAACCTATAAAACAAGAAAATTTCTCCAAGCCTTTGGAAGAACGGTACAGATTCAAGTCACTGTAATTTCTTACCCCACCTATGCACAATTCAAGTTTTTGTCCTCTTATTGTTTCAAAAATAGTTGGAACAGTAAAAGCAAATGCAAGTCTTTGATAGAATTGTGTCTTCTCACATTCTAACAGTTCACTTGCTTTCTTGCCTAGTGCGGACGGTATTCTACCACGTACTATATGTGAAACTCTTATTTCTGGAAAACTCACCTTTTCACCTGCATAGAATGTACTTGCAGCTTCATGCACACAAGAAATAAAGTCTTGGTGTGCAATGGTTAATTCTTGGTTTGCCCAAGTAGGCACAACACATTTGTTTGCAAGTTCTTCCAGTGTGATAGAATCTGTATTTGCTTCCAAGAAAGTAATGCTTGGCTTTGCAGTTTCTTCCACAATTATAGTAGCTTCTTCTGCATACTCACCTAAATTCAAAGTTCTTTTCTCTGTTGGCATGATAACTAAATTTCTCATATTGATAAAAGTTTAAATGATTAATAATTCTTTTTTATATCAATATACAGAGGGGGACTATTGGAGGTTGTGGACACGCGCTACAGCCACTCTTATATATTTTAGGTCACTGGCTGCATGGGGAGGGGGATTTCTGTATTAAGTACCTTATATATCTGTTCTCTTGACTTTTAGCAAAACTGAATATAGGTGATTCTTTAATAAGGTAGTCTTTTTAATGGTATTAGGTATATGTGGCATATTATAAAGTAGGTACTATATAACTCTGCCTAAAGTGAAAATTTTCAGAAAGTCAGAATCGGGGAAAATATACGGCTGTGGTTCTGCGCCAAAAATAAAAGCCGCAAGAATTTCCTGCGACTGTATATTATTAGTTAGTACGAAAATTGCTCTGTTTCATTAATTATTGAGGTAGTTACCAACATTTCTTTCAATTTCTGTATCGGGTATAGAAAGACAATATTTTCAATTTTTGTTGGTAATAGTCAGACTATCTCACTAATTAATTGATAACCTCTCTTTTTACCAACCCAGCAAGGGATAGCTTGGTAATAGAGACTGATAAGTTTAGGTTCTATATCTTCTTCGGGGTGGATATTCAACGCCTCAAATATTCTCGTCAATTCATCAACTATTTTCTCATTGGAATATCTGTTACCAACCTTGAATATATTCTTAATCAGTTTGATAACCTTATTTCCTTTACGCTGTGTGAGAATCATTTCCTCTCTGATTTTCCTATCAATATAATTAAGTTCTTCTATTCTCTCTTTACCTAAAGTTTCAAATGCTTCCACAATGAACGGGTCAATCTTCCGCATATCATTGATATAGTCTAAGGCATATTCCGAATAGGGAGTTTCCATTTCACCAAGTTGCTGTACTATTTTTCTGCGCTTGTCCTTTACCGAGCGTGCAGCCTTGATAATCTTTAATCTCTCGTCATTCTCATTATATTCGCAATTCTCAAATGTGGGATTGAAGAAATGGCAGTCATTGTACCAATTCATTATTTCTTGTCTTGATTGGTATCTGTTGTTCACCAATATGGAATTAATCTCATTGTCTATGGCAAACCAGTTCTTTGTAAAGTCGGAATATAGGTATTTGCGGAACGGTGCAGTTTCAAGAATCTCACCGAAAGCATTTCTGTATTCTTTGTAATCAGCACTATTATATAATGTCTGAATTAAGTTGTAGGCAAATTCTTGTTCTGAAATTTGCTTTTCTATTTGCTCTTTGGATTGAATTACCATTTCGGGATTCACCCGATAGATATGTGTTGCCGATTTTATACCATTACGGAATCTTCCGCAAATCTGTATGCAGTCCGTATCTATGTCAAGTATGGTATATTCGGAAACATAAGGGTCTGTAACCATTACCAAATCGGGCTGATAAGGTAAGTCCAAGTCGAATGCCGTAAAGAATCTGCCAGTGAAGAAGTTGTATTTCTTCATGGTATCTGCGCTCCAATCATTATAGGCATTATCAAAGGAGCATTCATTTTTCAGTTTCAAACGGCTTTTTGGCGCACAGTAAACGGCTGAATCCTCCAATATGCCGAACTGTTTCATTATGGAGTAAATCATTACCACAGAATTGACGAAAAAGCAGACAGTTCCCTCTGTGTGCATTTCTAAATATTCACTTATTGCCTTGTGTATATTATAAGTATGTGCAACTGTAATCTCTTGTCTGTAATCATAATCGGCACTTACTTCCACCGTTTCAAACTCTTTAAATCTTGGGTCACTGAATCCGATAGGGGTAGCGGAAACGAGTGCCTTGCCTTTGAAGCGGAAAAAGTCATTCATGGGCAGCACTATGTCTGTTCTGTAATCCACATCCTTAATTAGTTGGTGGCATTCATCCATCAGCAGGAAGAAATGATTATAAATGTCAATACCGTTGCAGGCTGCTTTCACCTTACCGAAACTTTCGGGAGTGGTCATTATCTTATGTAATCTGTTATTAGTTAGATAATTGCGAATCTTATCTGTTGTGACATCTTCATAAACGCCTAACAGATTGCTGTATTTGCCGCACTTGCTTTTGATAACAGGTACATTGGGAACTACGATAATGGAATTTCTTTGGGTTTCAAGCTCCAGAGTGGTAGCACCGCAACCGGGGATTCTTTTGGATAGTATGCAGTTTGACGGAATCTCACTCATTACGTGAGACAGGTATTGACCTTTATGTAGAGTAATCATAATCCTTTGCTGTTTAGATAATCTATAAATTCATCGCTTCTCCTTATGCTGAAAAAGAGTTTTCCGAAACGGAACAGTCCCCTAAGTTTTATATAGGCTTCGGTTTCCCGTAGAAAAGGGATTCTTGCAATATTGTATTTCTGTTCTATCAGTTCTTTTACCACCTCCTCTTGGAACTCGCTGCATAGCTTGGGTAGTTTGGACGGGAATACTCCAAAATCCTCATAATCTCCCGTTTGCAGATAGTTAAGAATCCACTGCCAGCCTTGTGCGTTGAGTTGGTATCTTATACCCGTTACTCCTTGACTGCTTATCCATGCTTCACCGTTCACTTGGATATAAAGCTGCTTGTGTTGTTTCATTAATAGCTTCACTTGTCTGTGTGCCGCTTCATTGTTATATGTTTGGGCAAACTGTATCTGTTTCATTTTCTCTGTTTCAATTAAAAAGAAAGCCGAGAGAGGTTGTTCCCTCGACTTTCTTCAAAGCTGATTGTTTAGGCTACTTCATTCTGTTTGGGAACTTGTAATTTGTCTCTCCTTGTTGATTCGGGCTTGCAGGCTTCGCTGATAAGGTTGTTCACTTCAAGCGTTGCTTTTATACAGAACTTTACATTTCCTTTGGGGGTGGGAGAAAATCTCACACAACGGTAACGCTCTCCATAATTGTTATACCAATCCTTTTCAACATACCCATATATGGGAGAATTTATATGCTGTTTGAATAGTTCCATTACCAAGTTTTCGCCCTCTTTGGCAGTATCTACCTCATGTTCTTCCGCTTTGTAACCATCCAAGAGCTTTGTAATTTTTGCCATACAGAAATTTATTGCAGTAATAAGGTCTGAATCTCCTGCACCCTCAAGATGTTGTTTCATACCAGTATCGTAAGCGAATGTAACAGAAATAATCAGTTCACCTTTTGAAGATTGTTTGAAACGCATATCTGTTTGGGTGGGAGACATGGAGAATGCTTCTTGCAGTTCTTGAACGAAAGTTGCACTCACTTTGGTATTCTCTACTATGTTTTCACTAACAGCAAAATCTATTGATTTCATAAATCTAAATTTTAAAGTTTTACACATTAATTATCAGTTCAATCGGTCACTACTAAAGCTATGCGCACTTGCTTATTTGTTCCTTTTGACATTGCAAAATTAGGGCAGAAATAAGGGGTAACAAAGCATTTTGCCTAATGCCCATGTGTGTAGAAAACGTGTCTATTCCAGTACGCAAAAAAAAATGCGTACCGAAAAGAATAAGCCTTTCAGTACGCATTCCTACTATGATTTTATGTATGTCGTTTATGAAACTACCATGTAGTTATTAGCTATAATAGATGGAAATTTCTCGTTCTTGTATCTTCTAAGGAGATTGGATAACATTCTGTTCTTGTTACCCTCCGAATCGTATTCTTCATTATATCTTTTGCCATCATAGCCCACTGTATAGATAAGTCTTGAAACAAGCATCATCTTGTCTTTAGATACCTTTACTTTTTTATCGGGTATGGTGGTAGCTTTTCTTCTTTCAATGAAGAACAGAAACATATCTGTAAATTTCCATTTTTTATAAGATATGTCAAGACTGGACTTGTCCGTAAAGCTGATTTTTGACGATAAGTCATTTCTGATAAAGCCCTCCAAACCTATGTTTTTTAATTGTTTAATCATAGCTTCTCTATCTTGTTCGCTATGTATAATATTGCTATATGTATTGATAAAATGTTGTAAGGCTGTTTGAATGATTCTGATTGTGTCCTCCCTTTCAACAACATAGCTTTTCTTGTTGTTCTTCTTTAAGGTGATACTTGTAGCTTCCAATAGATTGGTATAGAAATAGCTAAAATCTTCTAATACGGACTTATTTAATGCAGGTGCGTTTGTGCCAATATCCTCTATAAAATCATATACGAAAAGAAGTAGATACCAAAACTTACTAACGTCTAATTTATACGCTTCAATGGTATTCTGTAAATCTTCATTAGTTAGAAACTTCTCTTTGAAAGAATCATCCAGCTTTCTGTATTCTCGTTTCTTGTATTCTTCCAAAGTTCCTTTGAAAGTTTTCATTTCTTTGCTTCTCTTGTATCTTTCTTCAACGGATAAGTTTCTTTCCGCATATCTGTTGGCGAATATGGCAGGTGCAGCGGACACATCTTCATAATCGGGCAGGAAGTGGTTGGCTACTTCCCATACATATTCTAATAGTGGTTCATTTAGACATTTGTAGCTTTCATGCCAAGCCACTTTTAAATCGGGCAGTTCTTCTATCTGATACATAGTATGTTCATATTAGTTATACTGCAAAATAAAAGAAAAGTCTGCAATCTTTAGCGGATTACAGACTTCTTTTTCGTTATAGCAGGTTCTTCATTGCATTGTTTATCTGCTCATTGTCGAAACTATCTAAATAAACTTGTGTTACTCGTTCCGAACTGTGTCCCATAATCTGCCCAATGATAGCGGTTGATATACCTGCCTTCTTCATAATGGTAGCTTGGCTATGTCTTGCAACGTATGTGGTGATTGGAATAGGTATGCCCAATTCTTCGCCAATCTGTTTTAAGCGTTTATTTACTTTGGTGATAACTTTATGCAGTCTGTTGGCTTTCTCTTGTTCCGTTGTATGTCTGTTAGAAAATATCGGGAACAGATAAGGGTTGTTCTTGCTGTGATACTTCTTAATAAGTTCAACTGCTTGTGGAACTAACGGTAATTTGATGAGCTTGCCCGTTTTGCTTCTTTTATAGACGAGTCTGTTGTCTATGATGTTCTTCTGTGTGAGATTGGCTATGTCCACAAAGTTAATGCCACCCATGTAATAGGTGAAAGCAAACAAGTCTATGGGTAGGCGCATAAATCTGTTGTCTGTCTGATATTGCAACACTCTGTTTATGTCCTCTTTGCTTAACGCTCTTTTGGCTGTTTCTTGATTCAACTTAGATACTTTGTATTTCTTGAAAGGGTAGTGTTCCGCTTTTACCATATCTTCTTGTATGGCATAATTATAGATGGTGCGCAATGTTCTGAATCGTATGCCGATGGTATTCTCCGCAAGTCCGTTGTTTCTAAGCCATGTCTCGTATTTCTTTAGCCAAGCAACATCTATATCTGTGAAATGAATATTCAGATGTTTATTGTACTTGATGAGTGAGTTATAAACTTGTTTGACTGAAAGCATATATCCACGTCTGTTTTCTTCTTGAAGAAGTCGGAGATACTCATTAAATGCTTCTTCTACTGTTTTCGGTTTAACTGAATTGGAGATTTGTTCATTCAAAGTATTGGCTGTAAACAACTTATCCTCTGATTTTAATTTAACTATTTCCGTTTCATACTCTTTTTTCTTGTTAGCTATGAGTATGTTAATATGCTCTCTGTCAGGGCAATTCGATTTTGGGACATTCTTTTCAAAGTTCCAGTGTTCTGCTCTTACAGACACGCCAAGACTGACATACTTCTTTTTACCATCCTTGCAGATACGAATCATAAGCGGATGTTCACCATTACTAAGAGTTTTTGACTTGTAACACAGTACATTAACCGTTGTAGCCATATTGATTTCCGGTTTAACTCTTGGTTTAACTCTGATAGCGAAAAGTGGCTAAATTCGTGGAAAAACAGGGTAGTATATAAAGAAAAAAGCAGCTACTTTTATTAGTAACTGCTTGATAATTAATCTTTTAAAAGTGGTGCCACCAGGAATCGAACCGGGGACACAAGGATTTTCAGTCCTTTGCTCTACCAACTGAGCTATGGCACCAGCATTTTTATGTTTGCAACCAATGTTTCTCGATTGCGGTTGCAAAGGTACGCAAACTTTTGGAACTTGCAAACATTTCAGCAGAAAAAATGCGATTTTTGTGCAAAAAGCGGCATTTTTGTGGGAAAAGTACCGATAATAACCTTAAAAACCTTCCTTTTTCAGTCCGATTAAGGGCGGAGATTGAAAAAGGAAGGCTTTAATTTAGTTTATAAAAGAGCTTTATCCTTTCAAGGGATTCCAGCCTTGTGCTTTCAGTTCAAGTTCATTTCCGTCGCGGGTTACGAGGGCACATCCTAACTCGGGTTTGGTGATGTGACCGATGACTTTCACGTCTTTCATCTGAGAAACAACTTCGTGTGCGGTCAACGGTACGGTGAAGAGCAGTTCGTAATCTTCGCCGCCGTTCAGGGCACAAGTGCTCAGGTTCATGTTGAACTCTTCGGCCATTACGGCTGTCTGGTAGTCAATTGGGATTCGTTCTTCGTACACACGGCAACCGGCATGGCTTTGCGAACAGATGTGCATCAGCTCAGATGATAGTCCGTCGGAGATGTCCATCATGGCAGTGGGTTTGATACCGGCTTTAGCCAGGCTTTCCACGATGTCCTTGCGGGCTTCCGGTTTCAGGAAGCGTTCCAGCAAGTATTCTTTTCCTGCAAAGTCGGGCTGTACATCTTTTTCGCCCTGGAACACGGCTTTTTCCCGTTCCATCAGCTGAAGACCCATGTAAGCGGCCCCTAAATCACCTGATACGCAGATGAGGTCGGTTTCCTTGGCACCGTGGCGGTAGACCACCTTGTCCTTGTCGGCTTCCCCGATGCAGGTGATGGAAATGGCCAACCCTGTAACGGAAGAAGTGGTGTCACCTCCTACAAGGTCTACCTGATGCTGTGCGCAAGCCAGTTTCAGTCCGTCGTAGAAATCTTCCAGGTCTTCGATGCAGAAACGTTTGGATACAGCCAGTGATACGGTAATCTGCTTCGGAGTACCGTTCATGGCGTAGATATCGGAGAAGTTCACCATGGCCGATTTGTATCCTAGGTGCTTCAGCGGGGTATATACCAGGTCAAAGTGTACACCTTCCATCAGCAGGTCGGTGGTGACCAGCACCTGCTTGCCGGGAAATTCCAATACAGCCGCATCGTCGCCTACACCGTATTTCGTTTCCGGGTTCTGTAATTTAATATCTTGGGTGAGGTGCTTGATAAGTCCAAACTCACCCAGCGTTGAAATTTCTGTTCTGTTTCCTTCGTGCATAGTATTTTTACGCTCTGTTGATAAGTTCTCTCATAATGGTCGTCATGCTGGGCTGTGCTTCGTCGGCAGCCTTTTGTACTTCTTCGTGTGATACTTCCACAATCTTGCCTTCCACGCCCAGGTCGGTGATGACTGATACACCGAATACCTTAATGCCGCAATGGTTGGCTACAATCACTTCTGGTACGGTAGACATTCCTACGGCATCAGCACCCAGAATGTGGAACATCTTATATTCTGACGGGGTTTCGAACGTAGGACCTTGCGTACCGAGGTACACGCCTTGCTGTACCTTGATACCTTTTTCCTGTGCAATTTCCAGTGCTTTTGCAATCAGCTCTTTGGAATAAGCTTCACTCATATCCGGGAAGCGTGGTCCGTATTCGATATTCTTTCCACGAAGCGGATGTTCCGGGAAGAGATTGATGTGGTCAGTAATAATCATCAGGTCACCGATTTCAAAGTCGGGGTTGGTACCTCCTGCAGCATTCGATACGAAGAGGGTCTTGATGCCTAGTTCACGCATCACACGTACGGGGAAAGTTACTTCTTTCATGGAGTAGCCTTCATAAAAATGAAAGCGTCCTTGCATGGCCATGATGTCCTTGTTGCCCAGTTTCCCGAAAATCAGTTTCCCGCTGTGTCCTTCGACGGTTGAAACCGGGAAATTCGGGATTTCCGAATAGTTGATTTCATACTTGTCGGTGATTTCGTGCACCAGACTACCCAATCCTGTACCCAGGATGATGGCTGTTTCGGGGTGAGTGTGCATTTTAGCCTTTAGAAAGGCAGCTGTTTCTTGAATTTTTTCTAACATACTCAATGATTTTAGGGTTAAATACTAGTTCTCCTTTGTGCAGAAACTCCACTTCTATAGGGAGCACGTAAATATAGGGTTTCAGTTCTTCGCAGAGCTGCGGATGACCGATAAGCCGTGAGGCATCCTTCTCGGTGGTCAGGATGAGGCGGCGGGTTTCCGGCAGCTGGTGGAACTGCTGTGCAATCTGTTGCATGTCGGTACCGTCAAAATTGTGATGGTCGCCGAAGAGCAGCGGAGTGATACGGGCAGCGTGTCGGCCGACTTCCTCCATTAGTGGTGCCGGTGAGGCAATGCCGGTGACCAGCAGCACTTCTTTATCTTTTAACACATCCAGCGGTTGGGTAGGAGCATCCATAAATAAGGAATACAGCTTTCCGTAGGCCAGGGTAGTGAAAAACACTTCCTGATGCGGAAGTGGCTGTATGCGTTGTCGGATACGTTCGCATTCCTCCAGGCTGAGGGTAGGCGGACATTTCGTAACGATGAGCAAATCGGCCCTTTTCTTTCCACTGGCTGGTTCCCGAAGGCGTCCGGCAGGAAGAAGCTGGTCGCATTCTACAGGGCGATGGTAATCCATCAGCAGAATGCGCAGTACCGGTCGTACATAGCGGTGTTGAAAGGCATCGTCCAGCAGGATGACTTCTGTATCGGGCGCTCCTTGCGGAGAGGTAAGTTGGCGGATACCCCGGCAACGGTCTCCGTCTACGGCCATGTGAATGGTGGGAAACTTGCGGGCCATCTGGTAAGGCTCGTCACCGATGTCTTCCATTTGGGAGGTAGAAGAAGCCAGTACGAAACCTTTTGATTTTCGTTTGTAGCCTCGGCTCAGTACGGACAGCCGGAACGAGTCCTGTAACAGCCGGATAAGGTATTCCGTGTGAGGAGTTTTCCCGGTACCGCCTACGGTCAGGTTGCCGATGCAGATGACGGGTAACGGGAAGCTTTCTTCATGGAGCCAGCCCACGTCGAACAAAAGATTCCGTACCTTCACACCGACGCCGTAGAGGACACTGAAGGGCCATAATCCCCAATATATCTTGCATTTTCCGCTCATGAACGCGCCTCCTGCTTATTGGATACGCATGTTGAACGGCAAACGGGCTTGCAAACGGTCAGATTGTTCCACGTGGCGCAACCATTCAAACCCTTGATAATATTCGCCGAAAGTTTCCTGCAGCTGGCTGTGAATGTAGCGGTCAGCGCGGGTATTCAGCAGTTCTGTCAGGAAATCCTGCTTGGTCGGGTAGCTTTTCAGCTTATAGTCTTTTACTTTACCCAGTTCGGCAGCTAGCTGGATGGCAGTATCCAGTCCTCCCAACTCATCTACCAGTTTCAGCTCCTTAGCCATGCTTCCAGTCCATACCCGGCCTTCCGCAATCTTGCAGAGCTCCTCTAACGGAATATTTCGTCCTTCGGCACAGCGTTTGGTAAACAAGGCATATCCCTGGTTCACCATTTGTTGCATCAGGGCTGATTCTTCCGCATTGAACGGACGGCTCATGCTGCCCATGTCGGCCATTTTATGTGTCTTGACTCCGTCAAAATGAAGTCCCAGTTTATTGGTCAGTAATTCAGAAGCATCGGGCATCATACCGAAGATACCGATAGAGCCGGTCAGAGTAGTCGGTTCAGCCACGATTTTGTTGGCAGCGCAAGAAATGTAGTAACCGCCGGAAGCTGCATAGTCACCCATGGATACGACGACCGGTTTTTCAGCTTTCAGCAAGCTCACTTCACGCCAAATCTGTTCCGAACCGTAGGCACTTCCTCCCGGAGAGTTTACGCGGAGCACGACCGCTTTTACGTTCTTGTCTTTACGCAAATCGCGTAAATCCTTCGCTACTTTCTCGGAGTTAATACCTTCGTCGTATGAAGAGCCGTTGTCAATTTCTCCGTAAGCATAATAAACGGCTACCACGTCTCTTGTCTTGCTTTTCGGAGTGACTGATTTTACACGAGTCATTTCGTCCAGACTCAGGGTCTGAAGATTATCTTCTTCGGTCAGTCCGGCGAGCGATTTTAGGTAGCTGAGCACTTCGTCTTTGTACATCAGTGTGTCGGCCAGTCCGCAGCGCACGTATTCTTCGGCCGGACGCAGGTCCATGTTCCTATCAGCTAATGAATTCAAGGAATCGACAGAAATATTTCTGGAAGCGGCTACATCGTCCACGATGTTCTTCCACATAGATTCCAGAAAGGCCTGTGTTTGTTCACGGTTGGCCGGACTCATTTCGGTGCTGGTCATCGGTTCGACAGCCGATTTGTATGTACCCACACGGAAAATCTGCATTTTAACTCCGATTTTGGCCAGAAAATCTTTCAGGAACATAGTTTCGCTGGCCAGTCCGTGCCAGGAGAGACTTCCTACAGGGTTTACAATTACCTTGTCGGCTACACTGGCCAGGTAATAACCGCCCTGTGTGTACATGTCGGCATAGGCAATCAGGAACTTGCCGCTTTGTTTGAAATCAGTCAGTGCACGGTGAATGGCCTGCAAAGAGGCCGTAGAACATGCCAATGCTCCAGTATGCAGGTAGATACCCTTAATCTGTTCGTTTTCCTTGGCTTTCTGGATAGAACTCAGAATATCTTCCAGTCCGTATGTGGAAATTCGGTCTTCAAAGAACTGGTCTACGGGACTAGGCTGATAGCGCTCCTGAACGGTACCTTTCAGTTCAAGCGTAAAAACAGAGTTGGGCATGACTAAGGTTTCGCTTTCAGAAGAGGCCATAATTCCGGCCAGTATGCCGATACCTAGGATGATAAAAATGAATCCGCAAATCAGCACGCCTGTAATGGTAGCCAGGGTGCTCCGAAGAAATTCTTTCATTATAAGTCGTTTTTTGATTAATAAACAAAGTTATTCTTTTTGCCTGAAAAAGCAAAAATACAAGAGGGTAATTTTCTTTTTTATAGAGTGGTGATTATGGTCTTAAATTTGATTTTAAATTTATTTTAGGTAGCTTTTAAAGGGATTTTTATAGTACAATATAATAAGGTAGTGTCGAGGGCTTGATTCAATAGGCTGCTGCAAAATTTATTGTTGGCTTGTAATTTGTTGATATTTAACTTGTTATATAGTATTAATCCATCGTGAAGGTCTGCGCATTGACGAGCGTGAAAAAACGCACTTGCGTTCCATCCAAAACGCACTTGCGTTTAAGATCAAACGTCCTTGCGTTTGAAGTGAAACGCACTTGCGTTTTATATCAAATGCACTTGCGTTTTTTGAGAGGTTGCAGAAAATATCTCCCGATTTATTTTGTTTTTTTACGGAACTTCCCCAATTTTGCCAAAATTGATTTTGTGAACTTTAAATAAATACGATATGGCAGAAGAAATGATTGTCAAGGAACTGGACGAGGTAGTAGTCCGTTTCTCGGGTGATTCCGGTGACGGAATGCAGTTGGCCGGTAATATGTTCTCCAATATTTCGGCAACCGAAGGAAACGATATCAGTACATTCCCGGATTACCCGGCGGACATTCGCGCCCCGCAAGGTTCATTGACTGGTGTGTCTGGCTTTCAGGTGCATATTGGTGCCGGGAAAGTATACACTCCGGGCGATAAATGCGATGTGCTGGTAGCCATGAATCCGGCAGCCTTGAAAACACAGTATAAATTTTGTAAACCGCAGGCGGTAATTATCATCGACTCCGATTCATTTACCAAACGTGACCTGGAAAAGGCCAAGTTTACGTTGGAAAATCCTTTCTCGGAACTGGGTATCAAGAATGAAGTCGTGTCGGCAGCTATCACTACCATGTGTAAGGAAAGCCTGAAAGACAGCGGGCTGGACAACAAGTCTATCTTGCGAACAAAGAACATGTTTGCTCTGGGATTGGTATGCTGGTTGTTCCATCGCGATGTGAAGGTGGGCGAAAAAATTCTGCGCGAGAAATTTGCCAAGAAACCGGAAATTGCCGAAGCCAATGTAAAGGTACTTTATGACGGTTATCACTTTGGTGAAAACACCCATGCTTCTGTATCGATGAGCTATACCGTGCCGAGCAAGGCACAGAAAGAGCCGGGAAAATACATGGATATCAACGGTAATAAAGCGACGGCATACGGTCTGATGGCGGCTGCAGAGAAAGCAGGCCTGCAATTGTATCTGGGTTCTTACCCGATTACACCGGCCACAGATATTCTGCATGAACTGGCCAAACATAAATCGCTGGGCGTGAAAACGGTGCAGTGTGAAGATGAAATTGCCGGATGTGCTTCTGCCGTAGGAGCTTCGTTTGTCGGCGCATTGGCTTTAACGACCACTTCCGGACCGGGTATTTGTTTGAAGAGTGAAGCCATGAACCTGGCGGTGATTACGGAACTTCCGCTGGTGATTGTAGACGTACAGCGTGGAGGCCCTTCTACCGGACTACCGACCAAATCGGAACAGACCGACTTGCTTCAGGTGCTGTTCGGACGTAATGGAGAAAGTCCGATGCCTGTGGTGGCGGCTTCTTCACCGACCGACTGTTTTGATGCGGCTTATCTGGCCTGCAAGATTGCCTTGGAGCACATGACTCCGGTCGTTTTGTTGACCGATGCCTATATTGCCAACGGTTCTGCTGCATGGCGTTTGCCCGATTTGAATACTTATCCATCCATCTGTCCGCCTTACGTGAAGCCGGAAATGGCTGATTCGTGGACACCGTTCCAGCGTGATCCGCAGACAGGCGTGCGTTACTGGGCTACACCGGGTACCCCGGGCTTTATGCACCGTATTGGAGGATTGGAAAAGAGCAACGAAACCGGAGCCATTTCTACGGAACCGGAAAACCACTTCCTGATGACGAAGTTGCGTGCCGAAAAGGTAGAAAAGATTGCTGATTCATTACCACCGCTTACAGTGGAAGGCAATCCGGATGCCGATTTGCTGATTGTAGGCTTTGGAGGTACTTACGGACACTTGCATTCTGCCATGGATCAGTTGAATGCCATGGGAAAGAAAGCGGCACTGGCACATTTCCGTGTCATCAACCCGCTGCCGAAAAATACAGCCGAAGTATTACGGAAATACAAGACCATCGTGGTGGCCGAACAAAATATGGGACAGCTGGCAGGCTATCTCCGCATGAAAGTGGAAGGTATTCACCTGCATCAGTTCAATCAGGTAAAAGGCCAGCCGTTCGTAGTGAAAGAGCTGGTAGAGGCTTTCAGTCAACTTTTTTAATGATTCATCAATAAATATTCTGGAGGAATAACAATGAGTGAAACAAAATATACGGCAGCAGATTACAAATTCGGACAGCCTCGCTGGTGTCCGGGCTGCGGCGACCACGCTTTTCTGAATTCTTTTCACAAGGCTTTGGCCGAACTGGGAGTACCTCCCCATGAAATTGCGGTGATTTCCGGTATCGGATGTTCTTCGCGTTTGCCTTATTACATGAATACGTATGGCATGCACACCATCCACGGACGTGCGGCAGCCATTGCTACGGGAGCCAAGGTGGCTAATCCGAACCTTACTATCTGGCAGATTTCCGGTGATGGTGATGGTCTGGCCATTGGTGGTAACCATTTTATCCATGCTATCCGTCGTAATGTAGATATTAACATCGTATTGTTGAATAACCGTATTTATGGATTGACCAAGGGACAGTATTCTCCGACTTCAGCCCGTGGGTTTGTAAGTAAATCTTCTCCTTACGGTACGGTGGAAGATCCTTTCCGTCCGGCAGAATTGTGCTTCGGAGCTCGCGGCCGTTTCTTTGCCCGTTGTGCGGCAGTAGATGGCGGTCCTTCTGTGGAAGTGCTGAAAGCAGCTGCCCGTCATAAAGGAACATCGGTGGTGGAAGTGTTGCAGAACTGTGTCATCTTCAATGACGGTACGCACAATGCGGTGGCCAAAAAGGAAGACCGTGAACGCAATGCAATTTATCTGGAACACGGTAAGCCTATGCTTTTCGGTCCGAATAAAGAATTTGGTCTGATGCAGGAAGGTTTCGGGCTGAAAGTAGTAAAATTAGGTGAGAACGGCATTACAGAAAAAGACATCTTAGTGCACGATGCCCATTGTGAAGACCATACCCTGCAATTGAAACTTGCGCTGATGGAAGGCCCGGATTTCCCGATAGCCTTGGGCGTGATTCGTGATGTGGATGCACCGACATACGATGAGGCAGTAGAAGCCCAGATAGAAGAAGTGTCTGCCAAGAAGAAGTATCACACGTTTGCCGAACTACTGGAAACGAATGATACGTGGGAGATTAAATAACGTAATAAGATAGTTCTAAAAGGAGCCGGTGATTTCTTTCATGCGGCTCCTTTTTGTTGTGCTGTATTGTGCTATTCATGTGCTCTCTGTTTTACTTTGTATAAAGTAGAAATGCCTTTATTTTATTGGTATTCAATGTGTTTCCTTTGTAGTGCTGTCCTTTATAAGGACATTTGACAAGATGAAGGTAGGTTGTCTTTTAAGAGGAAAGGAATTTCACTTATAACAGCTATCTTTGTAAACATAATAATGCTAAATCTTATTTTATACTATGTTTCAAAGAATACACATTTGTCTGATAGCCGGACTTTTTTCGCTTTCAGTTTATGCGCAGCAAAAGGCTGTAGATTATGTCAATCCGATGATTGGGACGGACGGGTATGGAAATGTATATCCAGGAGCACAGATTCCGTTTGGAGGTATACAGATAAGTCCGGATACGGATGCCAAGTTCTATGATGCAGCGGCCGGATACAAGTATAATCACACTTCCATTCTGGGATTCAGCCTGACGCACCTGAGCGGAACCGGAATTCCTGATTTGGGTGATTTCTTGTTCATACCTGGAACTGGGGAGATGAAACTCGATCCGGGTACACGGGAGAACCCCACAGAAGGTTATCGTTCGCGCTATTCTCATGAGAAGGAGTGGGCTTCTCCTAATTATTATGCCGTAGAACTGTCTGATTACGGTGTGAAAGCCGAAATGACAGCCGGGTTACGTAGTGGTATGTTTCGTTTTACCTATCCTAAGTCGGACAAGGCATTTATCATGATTGACATGAACCATACCCTTTGGCAGAATTGTGAATGGTCAAATCTGCGCATGGAGAATGATTCTACCTTGACAGGTTATAAGCTGGTAAAGGGCTGGGGACCGGAACGCAATGTCTATTTTACCGCAGTATTTTCTAAGAAACTGAAAAAACTGCGTATCATGCAGGATAAGAAACCAGTTATCTATAACACTTCCCGTTTCCGTAGTTGCTATGAAGCGTGGGGAAAGAACCTGATGGCTTGTATCTCCTTTGCAGCCGAAGAGGGAGAAGAAGTGATTGTGAAGACGTCGGTGTCGGCTGTCAGCACGGCCGGAGCGATGCTGAACTTGCAGGAATTGAACGGTATGACATTCGATGCTTTACGTGAAAAGGGAGTCGGTCTGTGGGAAAAGGAATTGTCTAAATATCAGATTGAGGCCAAACCGGAAGTGAAGGAAGCTTTTTATACGGCTGCCTATCGTGCAGCGTTGCACCCGTTTGTTTTTCAGGATGCGGATGGTCAGTTCAGAGGGCTGGATAAGAACATTGAGAAAGCGGAGGGTTTTACCAATTACACTGTCTTCTCATTGTGGGATACATACCGTGCCTTGCATCCCTGGTTTAACCTGGTGCATCAGGATGTCAATGCAGACATCGCCAATTCGATGCTGGCCCACTATGACAAGAGTGTAGAGAAGATGTTGCCGATATGGTCTTTCTATGGCAATGAAACCTGGTGTATGATTGGTTATCATGCTGTATCTGTATTGGCAGATATGATTGTGAAAGGCGTAAAAGGTTTTGATTACGAACGTGCCTATGAGGCCATGAAGACTACGGCGATGAACGAACATTATGACTGTCTGCCGGAATACCGTGAGAATGGCTATGTTCCTTTTGATAAGGAAGCGGAATCTGTGTCAAAGACGCTGGAATATGCTTATGATGACTACTGTATTGCGCAGGCTGCCAAAGCATTGGGTAAGACAGAGGATTACGAGTACTTCCTGAACCGTTCGCTTTCTTACCAGACTTTGGTCGATCCGGAAACGAAATACATGCGCGGAAGGGATAGTAAAGGTGAATGGCGTACCCCATTCAGCCCGATAGCCTATCAGGGCCCGGGTTCTGTACATGGATGGGGAGACATCACTGAAGGCTTTACCATGCAGTACACCTGGTATGTGCCTCACGATGTGCAGGGATATATTAACCTGGCTGGAAAGAAACTTTTCCAGAAGCGACTAGATGAACTATTTACTGTGGAGTTGCCTGAAGATATTCCTGGCGCTCACGATATACAGGGACGTATTGGCGGATATTGGCATGGAAATGAGCCTTGTCATCACGTAGCCTATCTCTATAATTATTTGGGTCAGCCTTGGAAATGCCAGTATTGGGTGCGTGAGATTACTTCTCGTTTCTATGGCAATGAGCCGGGTTCGCTGAGTGGAAATGACGACTGCGGTCAGATGTCGGCATGGTATATGTTCAACTGTCTGGGATTTTATCCGGTAGCTCCTTCCAGCAATTTTTATAACATCGGTTCACCTTGCGTCAAGAGCCTGACAGTGACATTAAGCAATGGCAAGCAGATAAAGATGACTACGGAAGGTTGGTCAGAAAAGGCTGTGTACGTAAAGGACCTGTATGTGAACGGACAGAAATATACGAAATCCTATTTGCCGTACGACATGGTGAAAGAAGGAGTGACACTGCATTTTGTCATGAGTGAGAAACCTTCTTACAAAAGAGGAGTGGCTAAAGGGGATATACCGCCTTCTATATCTTCAGGCAAAGAAACTGTCCTTTATAAGAAAGGAAAATGAATGATTGAAATTATAGAAAAACGACGAGGATT
>OHYN01000228.1_pt1 | contig 18346 bp, 11 predicted proteins | sample 1580251 | NCBI WGS metagenome assembly OHYN01 (sample SAMEA3882523, study PRJEB24775) | human gut metagenome | biome: human-associated habitat; feature: intestine environment; material: feces | place: Netherlands | collected 2009/2010
CCCGAAATCATAGGCCGTTATTTAGGGATTACTACGAAGCAGGTAATGAGAGGATTCACCGTTATTTTGATGATTCTGGTCGGTGCGGTCTTTGTTTCAGGACCTGCAGAGCTGCTAGCCGGTATGACTCCTTCTGCGCTGGATGTGTATTTCTGGATGGTCGTGATTTTCTTGTATTACATTTTGGCGACCATGCTTCCTATTGATAAAATCATCGGACGCATTTATCCTTTATTTGCCTTTGCCTTGTTGTTTATGGCTGTAGGCATCCTTGTTATGCTGTATGTAAAAAGTCCGGCTTTGCCTGAAATGTGGGAGGGATTTGGTACGAAATACGAGAAGAACCCTATTTTCCCGATGATGTTTATCTCCATTGCATGTGGAGCCATCAGCGGTTTTCATGCTACCCAGTCGCCTTTGATGGCGCGTTGCATTACGAATGAAAAGCACTGCCGTCCGATTTTCTATGGAGCGATGGTAACGGAAGGAATTGTGGCACTTATCTGGGCTGCAGCAGCGACTTATTTCTTTCAGGAGAACGGTATTGTGGATAAAGTGACCGGAGTGGCTTATTCCGGAGCCAAGGTCGCTACAGATATCTCAAAAGACTGGTTAGGGGCATTCGGTGGCATTTTGGCCATATTGGGAATTGTGGCAGCTCCTATTACGAGTGGTGATACCGCCTTGCGTTCGGCACGTCTGATTGTGGCTGACTTTTTTCATGTAGAGCAGCGCTCTATCGCTAAACGTCTCTTCATTTGTATCCCCATATTCTTGGTTACCATCTTGTTGTTGGTGTACAGCTTTGGAGATGCGGAAGGATTCAAGATTATCTGGCGATATTTTGCCTGGTGTAATCAGACCTTGTCTGTCTTTACTTTGTGGGCCATTACGGTCTGGCTGGTTTGTGCACGGAAAAACTATTGGGTAACCTTGATACCGGCTCTGTTTATGACTTGTGTTTGTGCCACATATATTCTCATTGCTCCCGAAGGGCTGGCCTTGTCGGCCGAAGTGGCTTATCCTGTCGGATTGTGTTGTGCACTGGTGGCTGCGGTCTGGTTTGTATGCTGGTTCCGCCTGATACGTTCCTTATAAAGAATTGTTTGGCTGTTCTATAGATTATGTATAATTTTGCGGGCTGTAAAGGTAAAAGTAATTTCAAATGAAAAAAAGATGCTTTTTAATGTGGGTCATGATGGCCGCTTCGGCAGGGGTAATGGCTCAGAAAGAAGGTTTTGGTTATAAATTTTATGGACAGGTGCGGACCGACTTATTCTATAACAGCCGTTCCAACTCAGAAACTGTCGACGGACTTTTTTACATGTATCCTAAGGATGTAGCTCCTGATGCGGACGGAAAGGATTTGAATGCCAAACCGGATGGTAACTTCTATACATTGTACACCAGATTGGGAGTGGATGTGACCGGACCTACCTTGGGAAAGGCAAAGACTTCGGCAAAGGTGGAAGTCGATTTTCGTGGTTCGGGCACGACTTATTCTTTGTTCCGTATTCGTCATGTGTATTTCAACCTTGATTGGGGAAAATCAGCCCTGCTGGTTGGACAAACATGGCATCCTCTGTATGGAGATGTGGCTCCTGAAATTCTGAACTTGAATATGGGAGCACCTTATCAGCCGTTCAGCCGTGCACCGCAGGTTCGCTATCGGTTTACAAACAAAAATTTCAAACTGACTGCTGCTGCTATATGGCAGTCACAGTATTTGTCGGTAGGGCCTTCTTCAAACGAGGCAGGAGAGGTTACTACAGCTAAAAGCCAGAGCTTTATGAAGAACGGTTGCTTGCCTGAGTTTTATTTAGGCATGGATTACAATCGTCCCGGATTGCTTGCTGGGGCTGGTGTGCATGTGTCTTCCATGTCTCCCCGTACACAGTCGGAATACAATGACAATATATACAAGGTAAGCGAACGCGTGACAGGAGTTTCAGCTGAGGCACATGTGAAATATGTGCACCGCCGTTTCTTACTGGCAGCCAAGAGCGTGTTAGGGTCAAACCTGACGCAAACCAGTACAATTGGCGGGTATGGCATTACGTGTACCGACTCTCGCACAGGTGAACAGGAGTACACTCCTTTGCGTGTATCGCATACTTGGGTAAATATGATGTATGGAAGTAAGTTCCGTGGGGGAGTGTTTGCCGGGTATCTCAAAAACTTGGGAGCATCGAAAAATGTGACTGGAGTATTGGGTACAGGAACAAATATCGACCAGTTGAATACACTGGGGGCCGAATTGACTTACAATCGCCCGAACTGGAAGTTCGGAGCAGAATATACTTGGACCGGCGCGTGGTATGGCGATTATACTGACAAGGCACGGGTGACCAACACCCATCTGGTAAAGAATAACCGCATCGTACTGACTGCTTTGTTCCAGTTTTAATTCGTATCAGTTATAATGAAATAGCGAGAAGATGCATCGGTGAAGGATGCCGCTTCTCGCTATTTTTATTATTCTGCTTTCTGTTTGTATAGTTTATCTAAATCTATACTGGGTGCTTCTTTGTGAAGTAAGATAGTAGCAGATACCTCGTTAGCCTGAAAATTTTCCACATTTGATAACCGATTGATAAACTGACGTACCGTATCTACTTTTACATTTTCAACAAATACATTGCGGATTGGTAATCGGGCATCTCCTTTTAGCTCGTAAATGGCATCAGCCGACTGACAATGAATATTTTTTACATGTATCCCATCTATACGGGTGATACGTGTTTCATAAGTTGGAACTAAATCTTTCCATTGGTATAATACTTCAGTGTCTACTTCAAAGGTACGAAGCATGTCTCCAGCTTCGATGTCTTCCAAGTAAATGTTTTCGATAAACCCTCCACGACGATGGTTTGTTTTTAAGAAAAACAGGCGGTGTACATTTTGTGGGGCTTTACAACGAGTCATGTAGATATTACGTACTCCTCCGGAAATTTCACTTCCGATTCCGAGCAGGGTATGTCCATTGAGAATATCACAATCCCGGACGACGATATTTTCGCTGGGTGTGTTGAGGCGCCATGCATCTTGGTTGCGTCCGGCCTTGATGACCACCGCATCGTCTCCCTGGTCGAACCTACAATTTTCAATCAGAAAATTCCGGCTCATTTCCAAATCGATTCCGTCATTGTTGTGCCCATGAGCCTGCACATCGAGATGGCGTACTACGCCGCTGTTACACAAATAGAGGTGAATGGTCCAAAAAGGACTTTGGCGGATATGAAAATCTTCTAATAATATATTTTTGCAACGGTTAAAATGAATGAGGTGTGGACGAAGATGATTTTCCCCTCTTGCCATTTGGCGTTGTTCTACAGGAACATCTGTTGACCCCATGGAATACAATTGTCTTAATGCGTTTAAGTGAGCTTCCGGACGTTTAAACCACGTACGCCAGGTGTCCATGACTGGAGCCAGCGTTCCTTTTCCGGAAATACCTACATTCTCACATTCAAATGCATAGATAAGTGGCGAGTAATTATAGCATTCCAGTCCCTCCCAGGAGGTCATTACAGCTGGAAGGTAATCATTGGGATTGTCAGAGAATCTGACCACAGCTCCTTCTTCCAGAAAGAGATTGACATGGCTTTTGAAATGAATAGGTCCGGTGAGCCATTCTCCAGCAGGGACTACCACCCGTCCGCCTCCCGCACGGTGACATGCTTCAATTGCTTGGGCAAATGCTTGGGTGTTTAGATGACTGCTTCCCTTTCTGGCTCCATATTTTGTGATGGGGAACTCTTTATTGGGGAATGTGCACAAGTGTACGGAGTCCATAGGGAAAGGAGCTTCCACATGTATAGGTTGTACGTTCACTTTTTGTGCTGAAGTTGTATACGCCATCAGGCTGGCAACAAAAATAGAAAATAATGTCTTGCTTCTCATGGTAATGTATTAGTTAGTATGTCTTTTGTGGCAAAGGAAAGCATTCTTTTGGAAATAAATCAGGTGTGAATGTCCTTATAAATGTATTTTTGTACGATATTCTATGATTCCGTACGTTTGTCTGCATCCTTTTTGGCCATAAGCGTTTAATTTTGCCTTTACAATAACCTAAGATGAAAATGTATGAAAACAAAGCGATTTCTGAATATTGGTCTTGCCGGTCTGTTTTTGGCAAATGTGGCTTATGCACAAAGTTATCAGTTTGATTTTAGTGAGAAGAAAAAAGTCGAGAAAGGAGTGATTCAAATCTCTTCAGATTCAATATATCCTTGTGAAGGTGGTTATGGATATGATTTCCTGCCTGCACCGGTGAAGAAAAGTAACGAACCTTTTTTCTTTTCGGTAGATGTTCCTGATGGAAACTATCTGGTGACAGTAACTTTAGGCAATGCCCGGAAAGCTGGTTCTACTACAGTGCGTGCAGAATCCAGACGTTTGTTCCTTGAAAATATATCTACTCGGAAAGGAGAGTTTCTAACTTATCGTTTTACGGTGAATAAGCGTAATACGATAATAAGTGATGGGGAAAAAGTGCAGATTAAGGAGCGGGAAAAGAATAAATTGAACTGGGATGATAAGTTGACATTTGAGTTTAATGGAGATGCTCCTTGTCTGGCTAGTCTGAAAATTGAACCGGTAAATGATGTGGTGACCGTTTTTTTAGCAGGTAACTCTACTGTAGTAGACCAGGATAATGAGCCATGGGCTAGCTGGGGACAGATGATTCCGCGCTTTTTTGATGAACATGTATGTTTTGCAAACTATGCAGAAAGTGGTGAACGTGCCGATACCTTTATTAAGGCTGGTCGCCTGAAGAAGGCTTTAACTCAGATGAAAGAAGGGGATTATATGTTTATCGAGTTTGGGCATAATGACCAGAAATTAAAAGGACCGGGCAAGGGAGCATATTATTCATTTGCCAGCAATTTGAAATATTTTGTAGATGTAGTACGTGCAAAAGGGGGGATTCCGGTTTTTGTGACTCCTACCCAACGTCGTTCATTTGACAATTCTGGTAAAATACAGGAAACACACGAAGACTATCCTGATGCGATGCGTTGGGTTGCCCAGCGTGAGGGAGTGCAGGTGATAGAATTGCATGACATGACCCGTGTGTTTTATGAAGCTATGGGAGTAGAACCTTCTAAAAAAGCTTTTGTGCATTATCCGGCAGGAACTTATCCCAATCAGACGAAGGCTTTGGCTGATAATACCCATTTCAATCCATACGGAGCGTATGAAATTGCTAAATGTGTGATTGAAGGTATTAAGCAGTTGAATCTTCCCTGGGTTAAATATTTGAGAGATGATTATCATCCTTTTAATCCTGCGAGTCCAGATAAAGTGGATACGTTTAAGTGGAATGAAAGTCCTTTTACGGAAATTGAGAAACCTGATGGAAATTGATTTTTGTAAGTTATAGAGTCTTATAAGTTTTAATAGGTAGGATAAGCTATTTGAGGTAAAGGAGAGAAAGAGCGGACTAAATGATCAATAGTTCGTTCTTTTTTTATTTGTCAGTAGATTTATGTACAAAAGCACATGATTGTGTACAATATTCCATGCGAGAGTAATCTCTTTCTGCTATCTTTGGAATTTGAAAATCAGTAAATATGTATATGAAAAAACACATAATGTGGGGAGTCTGGTTGCTAGGGGCAACCTGCTTTTCTTTTTCTGCTTATGCGCAAAACAAGGTGAAAGCGCCAATGGAAGATGTGAACCAGGTAGTCGATTTGACACTGGATAGCTTGAATAAAGCAAAAACAGCCAGACCGGTTGCGGGGTCTACCCGTAAGGGAAATAATCCTGTACTTTTCCTGGTTGGAAATTCAACGATGCGTACTGGTACGTTAGGTAATGGAAACAACGGACAGTGGGGATGGGGATATTTCTTCCATGAATATTTTGATGAAAACAAGATTACAGTAGAAAATCATGCGTTGGGAGGAACCAGTAGCCGTACATTTTATACTCATTTGTGGAAAGATGTCCTGAAAGGAGTAAAAAAAGGTGACTGGGTTATTATCGAACTGGGGCATAACGATAACGGACCGTATGACAGCGGACGTGCACGGGCTTCTATTCCGGGTATCGGTAAAGATAGTCTCGAAGTGACAATTAAGGAAACAGGGGTAAAGGAAACAGTGTATACATACGGCGAATACATGCGTCGTTACATTCGTGAAGTCAAAGCCAAAGGAGCTCATCCCATTCTTTTTTCTCTTACCCCGCGCAATGCTTGGGAAGATAAAGACAGCACTATAATTACTCGTGTAAATAAAACTTTTGGTTTGTGGGCCAAGCAAGTGGCTAAAAAAGAACATGTACCTTTTATTGACCTTAATGAGATAACAGCTCGTAAATTTGAGACTTTTGGCAAGGAAAAGGTAAAATACATGTTCTATTTGGATCGCATCCATACCAGTGTGTTTGGAGCACGGGTAAATGCTGAATCTGCAGCCGAAGGTATTCGTGAATATAAAAAGCTGGGACTTGCCCGTTATTTGAAGCCTGTCGAACAAGATACGGTCACTGGTTCAACCCGAAAGAAAGGCTGTCCGGTGTTATTTACCATAGGTGACAGCACGGTGCGTAATCAGGATAAAGACGAGAATGGTCAGTGGGGATGGGGAAGTGTGATTGCCGAACTGTTTGACTTAAATAGAATTTCTGTAGAGAATTGTGCTAAAGCAGGCCGTAGTGCCCGTACTTATTTGGAGGAAGGTCGTTGGGATAAGGTCTATAATGCCTTGCAACCTGGTGATTTTGTATTGATTCAATTTGGGCATAACGACGCTGGAGCTATTAATACAGGAAAGGCGCGTGCTGAACTTCCAGGAACTGGAGAAGAAAGTAAAGTCTTTTTAATGGAAGCCACTAAAACTTATGATGTGGTATATACATTTGGCTGGTATTTGCGTAAATTTATCCGCGATGCTCAGGAAAAAGGGGCTATACCTATTGTGTTGAGTCATACGCCACGTAATATGTGGGATAATAATGAGATACAACGTAATACCACATCTTTTGGTAAATGGACACGGGAAGCTGCTGAAGCAACAGGTGCGTATTTTATTGACTTGAATAAGTTGTCAGCAGATAAATTGCAACAGATTGGTTATGAGCAAGGTATGAAATACGTAGCTCCTTATTTCTGTAAGGATCATACACATACATCATTGAAAGGAGCGCACTTGAATGCACAAAGCATTGCAGACGGTTTGAAAGAAACAGATTGTACATTGAAAAACTATTTAAAATAATTGGAGGTACTATGAAACGTGAAGCTTTTAAAATGTTCCTGAAACCAGGATTTGAAAAAGAGTATGAAAAACGCCATGCTGCTATTTGGCCGGAGCTGAAACAGATGTTGTCAGAAAATGGCGTGTATGATTATTCTATCTATTGGGATAAAGATACTAATATCTTGTTTGCCTGTCAGAAAACGAAAGGTGAAGAATCTTCTCAGGATATGGGAAATAACCCGATTGTACAGAAATGGTGGGATTATATGGCTGACATTATGGAGGTGAATCCTGACAATTCTCCGGTTACTATTCCTTTGCCGGAAGTTTTCCACATGGATTAAACAGGCAATTCTGTACAAGATTGAAAAAAGTGCATGGCTTTTTTGGTGATGCACTTTTTTTATATTTTTGCAAATAATATATAAAAACAAAGCAGAATGAACAGGCTATTCTTCTTCATATTCTTTTTTATTGTATTGTTGGTAGAAGGAGTTGAGGCTGCAGTGGATGTGCGTTCCACTCGCTTTACAACCACATCCGGATTAGGCAATAATTCGGTTAGATATATGTATCAAGACAGTAAGGGATTCATTTGGATGGGAACTCTTAACGGGCTTAGTCGTTTTGATGGAACTTCTTTTATTACATTTCGTCCTCGAAAAGGAAATAAACCTTCATTGCCAGATCATCGTATACAGGAAATTATAGAGGACCAGAATTGTTTTTTATGGATAAAGACAACAGGAGAGTCAGTCGGGTGTTATGACCTGAAGAAGGACTGCTTTGTAGATTTTACAGGTAGTGGTGAATATTTACGCCATTATTCGAATGTCTATTTTGTCAATAAAAATGAAGCTTGGGTAACAGGAGAAAGAGAAGGATGCCGGTTGATACGCTACCAGAAAGACCGTACTTTTACTTCAATTGCCTTCGATGTTCGTAGTGGGCTTGCGTCTAACCTTATCCGTGATTTGAAGGTAGGTGCAGAAGGTTGGGCCTGGATTGCCACAGGAAAAGGGCTTTATTATTGGGATGGAAAGAAACTTCATGCAGTGGATGAGCGTATGGATTTTATGAGAATAGCTGTTCACGGGAAGAAGACCTATTTCCTGACGAATAAAGGGGCTGTGTATACTTTCCTGAATGGGGCTTTAAAGAAGGAAGTTTCTATTGAAGGAGATTTTACTTACTATGATAATTTGATATTAGGTAAGAAGTGGCTTATTTTTAGTGGTACCAATACTTGGAGCTTTGACTTTGAAACGCATGTACTGACTTTAGCTGAAGAAGCACTGCAAATAAAAAGAGCGAAGGTTATTAAAGATAACAAGGGAGAATCGTGGGTTTATGGAAACAGTGGAGTATTAACTTGGATTGATTCCCAATCGGGAAAAGTGACTCCTTTTTTATTGATGCCGGAAGAGAAGCGTAATTATGTGGACCGGGAACGCTATTATGTGGTACATGATTCACGTGGAATTATTTGGATTGGTACTTATGGTAACGGCCTTTTTGTATATGATGTGGCAAACGGACAAATGAAACATATCGTAGCCGACTCAGACAATGCGCAAAGTCAGATTGGCTCAGATTTTTTGCAATGTGTCATAGAAGACCATTCTGGAAATATATGGGTAAGTTCGGAATATACGGGAGTGTCCCGTTTGGAAGTCCTGAATGAAGGTACACTTCGTATTTTCCCGGCAGGTGAAGGGAAGTTTAATCGTTCGAATACGGTACGTACCCTGCACCGTTGTTCTTCAGGAAATATCATTCTTGGAACCCGTGATGGAAGAATGTATGAATACGATTCACAGTTGAATAATAAAAAGGAAGAAACAGCTTATGGCAGTAATATTTATGCGGTTGTAGAGGATGCGGATGGAGTTCAGTGGTATGCTTCGCGTACCAAGGGATTGATTGTGGGTAACCGTGTATATACACATAATCCTTCCGATTCATCTTCCTTGGGATCGAATCAAGTGTTTTGTCTGTTGAAGGATAGTAAAAACCGTATATGGGTTGGAACTTTTGAAGGAGGACTTGATTTGGCCGTTTCAGGTAAGAATGGCTATACTTTCCGTCATTTCTTGACTTCCACTTATGGACAGCGTCAGGTGCGGGTTATTTTTGAAGATGACAATCATTGGGTTTGGGTTGGAACCAGTGAAGGCGTTTATGTGTTTCAGCCTGATAAACTGTTGAAAGATCCGTCTGCATATTATAGTTATACCTTCGATAACGGAATGTTGAGAAGTAATGAGATTCGTAGCATCGCTTCTGATGGGAAAGGGCACATCCTGATAGCAGAGTCGGGAGCCGGATTTTCGGTATGCTCTCTTCCTGAAAATGGAAATTATGCTCAGCTGAAGTTTGAACATTTTGGATTAGAGGATGGATTGGTTAACGGAATGGTACAAACTTTCATTCCAGATATGAATGGTAAAATTTGGATTACCACAGAATTCGGTGTTTCTTGCTTTGATGCGGCTCGTAAAACATTCGAAAACTATTTCTTTTCTACAAATATGCTGGGCAATGTGTATGCCGAGAATTGTGGGCTAAGCTTGGATGACGGCCGTATTGCTTTTGGTACAAATTATGGATTGACGGTGATTGATCCGCGTAGGGTAAAACATCCGGAAAGTAAAACGAAAGTTACGTTTACAGATTTGCGGTTGAATGGCATTTCGGTTAGTCCAGATGAACCGGATTCTCCTTTGGATATGTCTTTAGCCTATGCTTCAGAGGTGAATTTACAGTATTATCAAAGTTCTTTTGTGGTAGAATTTTCTACTTTTGACTACTCGGGAGCAGGAGGTTCTAAGTTCAGTTATAAGCTTGAAAATTATGATAAGGGATGGAGTGTTCCTTCGTCCTTGAATTTTGCGGCTTATAAAAATCTTTCTCCAGGAACCTATTATCTTCACGTTAAAGCTTCTGATGCTTCCGGATTATGGGGAGCGGAGGAATCTGTATTGAAGATTGTGGTGAATCCTCCTTTCTGGAAAACGCCATGGGCTTATATCTTGTATGTGATAGTGATAGCTGTACTGTTGTACATTGTATTCCGTATTATACGTAATATGAATACTTTGCGTAACAAGATTAAGGTAGAGGAACAGCTTACCGAGTATAAACTGGTGTTCTTTACCAATATTTCACATGAGTTCCGTACTCCGTTGACGTTGATACAAGGTGCGTTGGAGAAAATTCACCGTTTGAAAGTGCCGAAAGAAATGGCTTACTCTCTTAAGATTATGGACAAGAGTACGGAACGTATGCTGCGTCTGATTAATCAATTGCTTGAATTCCGTAAAATGCAGAATAATAAGCTGGCATTGTCATTGGAAGAAACAGATGTGATAGCTTTCCTGTATGAAATTTATTTGAGCTTCAAGGATGCGGCAGAATCAAAGAACATGGAATTCCGTTTTATTCCTTCTTGTCAGTCGTACCGGATGTTCATTGATAAGGGAAACGTGGATAAAGTAGTGTATAATATTTTGTCTAATGCCTTTAAATACACTCCGTCAAAAGGAAAGATTGAGTTTGTGGTGAATGTAGATGAGTCGGCCGGAAGACTGAAAATGAGTGTATCTGACACGGGTGTGGGTATTCCCAAGGAAAAACGGGGCGAATTGTTCAAGCGGTTTATGCAAAGTAATTTCTCTGGTGACAGTGTAGGAGTTGGGTTACATCTGACGCATGAACTGGTCAACGTGCATAAAGGAACAATTACTTATGAGGAGAATCCGGGAGGAGGCTCTATCTTTATTGTGACTTTGCCGACGGACAAGTCCGTATATGAAGAAAAAGATTTTCTTGTGCCGAACAATGTGCTGCTGCGTGAGGAGGAAATGGCTGAAAAGCATTTGGCTGATGTGGTATTGAAAGATGAAGAAGGGCTGGATGAAGTTCTTCCGGTAAATCCGCTGAATAAATACAAGGTCTTGATTGTGGAGGATGATAATGATGTGCGTGAATTCCTGAAAGAGGAGCTGGGAGTATATTTTGAGGTTGTAGCAGAAGCTGATGGAGATGCAGGATTGGAACGTGCGCGTAATTATGATGCGGACTTGATTATCAGTGATGTGGTCATGCCGGGATGTTCAGGTTTTGAACTGACACGGAAATTGAAGACTGATTTTAATACCAGTCATATTCCGGTTATTCTGCTGACGGCCATGACTTCGGTAGATAATCATGTGAAAGGAGTGGAGTGTGGAGCTGATGCTTACATCACGAAACCGTTTAGTCCGAGACTGTTGTTGACACGGGCGTTTAAGTTGATAGAGCAGCGTGAAAAACTAAAAGAGAAATTCTCGCATGATCCCAATCAGGTGCGTCCGGCTCTTTGTTCCTCTGATAAGGATAAATTCTTTGTAGAGAAGATGGGGCGCATTATGGAAACGCAACTAGGAAATCCTCAGTTTACCGTAGATGAGTTTGCTTCCATGATGGGGGTAGGACGTTCTATCTTTTATCGTAAGGTGCGAGGTGTAACAGGTTATTCCCCAAATGAATACATACGTATTATGCGAATGAAAAAAGCGGCAGAACTGCTTTCTTCTCCAGAAAATCTGACGGTGGCTGAAGTTTCGTATCAGGTAGGTATTAATGATCCGTTTTATTTTAGTAAGTGCTTTAAACTTCAGTTTGGTGTGACTCCTTCCGTCTATCAGAAAGGAGGAAGAGGAGAAAAGGAAAAAGAAGAAGACGCAAGTTCAAAGTCTGCTGAAGGAGGAGAGACGTGAATTTGGCAACTTTTTTGTGGAATTTATGTGGAGCCGGTAGCTGCTGACTCCATATCCGGCCCATATACCAAGTCCACCCCGTATGTTTCCAGGAAGGTTACTGGTATTCGGAAAGAATGGGTTGCCGTTATTTACTACTTCGTTTTCATATTCTTTCCAGAAAAGAAATGTTTCTTCGTTCACTTGTGTGAATTTGACGCCGACCTCTTCGTCGGTTACGAAGAAGGGAGTGTATTTGTTCAGTTCCGTGTGGCGGAATGCTCGGAAAACGTTTATCTGGGCGATGGGGGAAGACAGTATGTCATCGGAAACAGTTCCCATGAATGCATTGTAATATGCGCTGTCTTTTCCGTATGCGCGGGTAAACAGTTTGTAATAATTCTTTTCTTCTTGCGGATCGTGGAAGAAAGCGGTGACTTGAAATAATGTGTCGCTTCCGGCACATGGTTGGATGGCAAAACTATCTATTTTGATTGGTGCTGGCACCGTGGTTTCGGCTGTAAGGTCTTTCCCATGGTGGGTAATGCGGAGAAAGTAGCGTTTGCCCGGTTCTCCACGGAGCGTGTTGCCTGTATAGACAAAATAAGGAAGTCGGTGGTCTTCGTTTCTCAAGGTAAGCACTTCTGATTTTTCTCCGTCCGAAACTTCCACACGTGCAGTGGTGAGCGGAATTTCGGAGATGCTCAGACTATCCCATGTACTTCCTAGCGCTTTGCTGTAAGAAAGATAGACTCGAGCAAATCCGTTGGATTCAATGCTGCCTTCCACCACGACCTGGGGCTCGTAGTCTGTGGTGAAATCCCATTTAGGGTCGCATCCTTCCATGCTTAAAGAAAGCAGGCACAAAAACAGGTATCGTACAAATTGTTTCATAAGTCTTAAAATTTGAATGTGTAGCTTAGAGAGGGAAGCAGGCTGTACAAAGCCATATTACGTTTCTTTATCTGAAGGCTTTTCCCGTCGCTGGAAGGCTTTACGCTTACTTGGATAAAAATGGGATTGTGCCGTTTCAGTACATTGTATAAAGAGGCGTTAAGGCTTTGGTTGTGCTTACGCCCGAAGTGAAAGTTTGCTGAAAGGTCCATACGCTGGTAAGAAGGCATACGGCTACTGTTATAGGGCTCGTATACGCATGCGGCGTTTTCTCCTACCATATATAAAGCTACAGGCAAGGTGACGGCATTGCCGGAGGCATAAATGTAGACCGCAGAAAAGTCCCATCGGTTGCTCAGGGTAAAATGTAGTGTGGCATTCAGGTTATGACGTCGGTCGTATTTGGCGGGAAACCATTTACCGTCGCGCAGTGAAGGAAATTTTCGGTCGGCCCAGGCCAGAGTGTAACTTACCCATCCGTTCAGTCTTCCGCGGTTCTTTTTCAGAAATAGTTCTATCCCATAGTTCCTTCCTTTTCCCAGTAACACATGATCTTCTATCCGGTAGTTTTGGGTAATCATGTCATAGAGTCCTCCGTCGAAGATAGTTTGATGGTTCAGGGTGCGCCAGTAGGCTTCAGCTGAGAATTCGTAGTCACCTCCGAAGAGAGGCTGCATGTACCCAATGTTGCAGGTGAGTGCTTGTTGCGCAGGTATTTCTTGGGTAGAGGGCATCCAGAAATCAAGGGGAAACCCTACGGTGGATACCGTTATCTGATTAATATATTGATGAGCCATGACAAATGATGCAGACATCTTTCCGCCTTTTTTCAGTGAATATGATGCTTGCAGTCGCGGGTCGACATGTCCGTTTCGGTAAGATGAATGGTAACTACCGTTGTAGCGCAAGCCAGCATTGAAAGTCCATTCTTTCCATCGATGCGTGACTTCGGCAAAGGCTGCTGTCGTAAGTACGTGGTAATCTTTGGGACGATACAGGTTGATGCCCTCAAACAGATTGTGTGTTTCCGGATACTGGGGAGAAAGGCTGTACAGGCTGGCTTCCACTCCGGTCTGAAGAGATAGCCCTCTGAAGTCCAGGCTGACTTCACCTTTGTATCCGCCTTCCGTGATACGTGAAGGTAGGGCGATATCATACGTATTCTGACGGGCGTCTAACGTGGCTTGATAGTGACTTCCGTATATCCGGTGGGTCATCTGACTTTTAGGGGTGAACTGATGCTTCCAGCGTGCGGAACCTGCCATGTTCAGCCATTTCAGGTGTGCGTCTACCTGATACTGATATTCTTCCATTTTCAGAAGATCTCTTCCGCCATAGGCGTTGACGACAATCTTATCTTTCTCGGAAGGCTGATATACATACGTGGCGTTATAATCCTGAAAGTCGTAGCGTAGTGTGGTGTTTTCTTCCATTCCGCCTTCCATCAGTCTGATGATGGGATTGACATAGGTAACTCTTGCCGACAAGTAAAGGCTGGCTTTGCTGGTTAATGGGAATCCTGCTGTGATTCTGGATGCTAAGATTCCTGCACTTCCTGACACTTCTGGTTTCTGTAAAAGTTCTTCATGGGGATGCATTTCCATATATCCGGCTAGCCTTCCTCCTTGGGACGCTGGAATGTATGACTTTTGTAAGGTGAAATCGGAGAAGTGGTCATTATTGAAAACAGAGAACAGCCCTAACAGGTGGGACGGATTGTAAATGGTGGCCCCGTCCATTGTAGTCAGGTTGTGACCGGGTTCGCTACCGCGTATGTAGATTCCTCCGTTTAGTTCTCCTCCGTTGACAATGCCCGGCAGAAGCTGGAATACTTTCATGGGGTCTGTGTCGCCTAGAAATTGCGGAATATGCTTCATACTTTCGGAACTGATGTTCCATGTACCTGATGGAGTGACTTGTAGCAACGGAGCTCTTTTTCGTGCCACAACTTCCACTTCGTGGAGCTGCCAGACAGAATCGGTCATGGAAATGCGGTAACCGACTGTATCGGTTTGGGCAGAAACAGTGCAGATATGACACAGGAAGAGAGAGAGAAGCAGAAGAGTACTTTTCACGTGCGGGGATATTAAGAAAAAGTACGGGTTTTCTTTTTTGAATGAAAACCCGTACAAGTTGTGATTTCTAAAGAATAAAGAAAGACCAGAGGCTTTTATTCCACTAATTTGCCGAAAGCGTCAATCAGGTCTTCCAGACTATCAATGAATCCTCTGAATGGACTGTTTTCTCCATCCAGATTGTCGAAGCTCATTTTTGACCCATCACTGAAAACGGCTACGGGTTCTGTTTCCCAATATTCAACGTCAATTCCCAATGGTTCTGATTTTTCAGTGGATTCATTCCACCAGTAAGGATCATAAGAGTAATCAATATAGCCTTGGAATCCCAGGTTGGCCGAAGGGTTGGTCTGGCTGACGAAGCGTACATCGCCAGTCAGGTATTTACTGATGTCAGTGGCCAGTGCTTCTGCATCTGCTTGCTGTTGGGTATTAAAGTCTTTGTAAATTTTGATTGCTTCCTCTTTGGTGGCGTTCTCCGGAATTTGTGGATAGGTGTATTCATCCTCGTCCAGTCTTTGGCTAAGGCTTTTCACGTCGCTACACTTCATGGTGATATATGCATCGTCCAGAAGGATGGCTTGTGCTTCCGCGTTGTTGAAACGTTCTTCAAAGGTGATGTTTTCTGAGTCACTAGTCATATTCTGCCCATTGATGACTCCTTTGCCGATAACTGCTTTTTTCCCGTCAATATTTATCTCGCTGTAGGCGGTGGCAACCTTGTCCTTAACGCTGACTTGTGCTGTGACTACATATTTGTCACCGACTTTTACTTCTGCGTTTACGTCGGCTTCATAAGGTGACGTATTTTTCAGGTTTGAAGCCTTGACATTGGCAGTGGCCAGGGTATTTCCTTTCCATACAATGTTTCCGTTTACTTCTGCCGGAATCTTGTAGCTGTCACCGTCAATGTTGAAATCGGTTTCGCCTCCTTTACTTTCTACAGTGACTTCTACGATTTCATTTTCAGCTGGGAAGCGGCAAATAAACTTGTCGGAAGGAGTTCCTTCTGTCCATACCCATTCTCTTTTTTTCGTGTCATATTCATACGTACCGTAGTATTCAGAAGCTTGGTAGGTGGTACGTGATAGGGCATAGAGCGCATCTATGTCGCCTCTTGTGGCCGCAATAAGATTGGATGCCCGGTGTTGGTAATCTGCGTTTTCGTAGCCATAATAAGGTTCGTCGGACAATGCTGAAAGTGCATCGGCTATAGTGGCCAGGTCTTTAAAATCATTGGCATTGACCATGCTGACCAGTTCTTTTCCCACTTCATTGATTTTTGCTTTTGCCTTTTCCGGTTCTTGCAAGCTTCCGTCGGGTTCTTCCGGATTGGAGACTACTGGATTGTCAATCTCTCCCTCTTCCGGATTGTCGGGATTGTTATCGTCGCCGCATCCTGCCATTAGGCTGGCGCTTGCGATTGCCATGCAAATCATGGCGAGTTTCCATGTCTTTTTCATAACTGCGTAATGTTTTAGTCTTTCGGCAAAAGTATTTAATTTTTTGTAAATTGAGTATGTCAAAATATCAAAAAATGTTTACCTTTTTATTTTTGTACCATTATACAAAAATATGCTCCTTTTCTTTAGTTTTGTACAAAACATTTTGTGAAATCTCTATTCTGTACTGTAACACAGATGGTTTGTTCTGAATTTTGCGCGGGTATTTCTATGTAGATAGTTTTTCCGGGAATCTGGGGAGGAAGTATGGCTTATTTTGTTTTTTTTTAGAAACCTTCTAGAAGAAAGAATACCAGATTTTGTATTATTTTTGCTAATGCTGAGTAATATACGGAGTATGTTAGTCATTATTTTTTCTGGCTTTCGATGATCTGGGAGCAGGAGTGGCTTTTTGTGTATATGCATCTGCGACGTCAAGCTAGGAAAAATAGCCTTTGGGAAGGAAAGACAGAGAAGATAAACGGCTTCTTGCTACTGAATGAATGTTTAAGTGCATGTAAAAGTAATAAATATTGAAATTATATGAAGAAAAAGTATTATCTTTGCACGAATACAAAAACATAGAAGATGGGACATCATCAATTAGACAGTTTAGACGAACAAATTCTGCGTATGATCGCAGGCAATGCACGTATTCCTTTCTTGGAAGTAGCACGTGCTTGTAATGTATCGGGAGCCGCTATTCATCAGCGAATTCAGAAGTTGACGAACCTGGGAATTCTGAAAGGTTCAGAATTTATCATTGATCCGGAAAAGATAGGTTATGAGACCTGTGCTTACATCGGTTTGTATTTAAAAGATCCGGAACAGTTTGACACTGTAACAGAAGCATTGAAGTTTATTCCGGAAGTAGTGGAATGTCATTTTACGACAGGGCAGTATGACATGTTCATCAAGATTTATGCAAAGAACAATCATCACTTGCTGGAAATTATCCACGATAAACTTCAACCGTTGGGCTTGTCGCGCTCGGAAACAATTATTTCTTTCCGTGAAGCTATCAAGCGCCAGATGCCGATAATGGATCTGGCGAATGATGAAGATTAAAATCGCGACGCTTATTTTTGCGTACGTTCGTAATCCACGAAACTATAGGAGTAGAGATGCTTTTCGTCTGTCGGATGGCATTCTCTACTTTTTTCTTTCCATAGCTCTGGACTTACTTCCGGGAAGAAAGCATCGGCGGGTGCCTGCTTATCGTCTACTTCCGTAAGATACAGGCGGTCGGCCAATGGGAGTGCTTCCGTGTAGAGGGTAGCTCCTCCGATGATAAATACCTCCTCGTCTTCCTTGCAGGTATGCAGGGCATCGGCCAGTGTGTGAAAACATTCCGCACCTTCAAAGTGCAGTTCCTGGCGGCTGAGTACCACGTTTCTTCGGTTGGGGAGAGCGCCTTTCGGAAGAGATTCAAACGTGTGGCGTCCCATGATGATGGTATGTCCGGTGGTCAGTGCCTTGAAGCGTTTTAAGTCGTTAGGCAGCCAGTAGAGCAACTTGTTCTGATAACCTATTCCTCTTTTCTGGTTGATGGCTGCAATGATGGATAGTGTCATGTCTGAGGATTTTAATGTTTATACAGATACTTTTCCGGCAATGTGAGGCCAGGGGTCATAATTCTCTAACTGAAAATCTTCATAGTGGAAGCTGAAAATATCTTTCACGTCCGGATTGATTTTCATGGTAGGCAGGGGGCGTGGGGTACGGGTGAGCTGCAGGTCTACCTGTTCCAGGTGATTCAGGTAGATATGAGCGTCGCCGAGGGTATGAATAAAATCACCCGCTTTCAAGCCGGTTACCTGTGCCATCATCTGCAGCAACAGGGCATACGATGCGATATTAAAAGGTACTCCCAAAAAGGTATCGGCACTGCGCTGGTACATTTGCAGGCTGAGGCGGCCGTTGGCTACATAAAACTGAAAGAATGCATGACAGGGCGGAAGATTCATGTTGTTCAGGTCGCCCAC
>OHYN01000237.1_pt1 | contig 17745 bp, 10 predicted proteins | sample 1580251 | NCBI WGS metagenome assembly OHYN01 (sample SAMEA3882523, study PRJEB24775) | human gut metagenome | biome: human-associated habitat; feature: intestine environment; material: feces | place: Netherlands | collected 2009/2010
AGAGTTTTTAATTACATCAAACGTTATTTTGAGATGTTGTCTGATTCGTAAGCATTCGAAGAAATGCACCTTTTACACTTTGAGGTTTGGTTGTAGCTTTGCGGCAGTGAATACAATCAAACCTCAATTATTATGAACAGACAAGAATTTGAAGAATTAGAATTGCAGGTGCAACAAAGCGAGCTGCCGTTGAAGTCGTACCTTCAACAGATAGGTGTAAGTTATTCAACCTATCACTACTGGCGTAGAAAATGTTCCGTTGACAGGAGCAGTATCAAACACGAGTTGGCTCCTATCAGTTTTAAACAGGCATTTACGGAGTCTTCCCAAGAAGAACAATTGCCGCATGGTGTTGCGCTGCTGTTTCCCAATGGACTTCGTGCCCACTTCGGGAGCGGTTCTGAAGATTTGCTGAAGGAAATATTTACCCAAAGTCTTCGAAACGGTCATGTTTAACCTGAACGACACGATGCGCTACTTCCTGTGTCCTGGCAGGACAGATATGCGCAAGGGTATCAGTTCGCTATGCGGAGTGGTACATGAGAAAATGAACAGTGAAGTGAGGAACGGTGATGTCTTCATCTTCATCGGTTCCAGCCGCAGGCTAATGAAACTCCTTCATGCCGAAGACGGAGGTATGGTAATGTATGTAAAACGTCTGGAGGCCGGTCGCTTCAAGCTGCCGGAGTATGATCCCAAATCAAACAGCTATCCCATGGAGTGGCGCGATCTGGTGATGATGGTTGAAGGAATACAGGAAAACCCGGAGCAGAGGCTCCGGCGGTTAAGAGCCGAACGTAAGGAATACCATGTATAACATGTTTTTTATGTGAGTAAACTTTGGATATTGTTGCATAATTCACTGTTAATTAGTATATTTACATCATTAAAAGAAGTATAGACAATGGAAGAAAAAGAAATTTTACTCAAGACGATAGAAGGGCTGAATGCCTCTATAGCCTCATTGTCTACTACTAATAAGAATCAATCCGAACAGATAAAAAATCTGCAGGAACATATCAAGGAGTTGACGGCTCAGGTCGCATGGCTGAACCGTCAGCTCTTTGGTCGTAAATCGGAGAAACTTCGCGTATATGATCCTAATATGCCAGATCTCTTTGCCGACGAGTTTTCCGGACTCCGGCAGCAGGCGGAAGAAAAGCGGGACGAAGCTGTGGAAAAGATTGAGAAGGAATCGGTGGAAGACGTAAAACGAAATCGTCAGAACCGCAAAATGATAGAGGACTTGCCCGTATTGGAAACCGATACAATAGAACCGAAAGGCGTAGACTTGTCTTTATACCGTAGAATAGGCGAAGAGATAACAAAAGTCGTCAAACACAAGCCGGGAATGCTTTACGTCAAGGTGATCATCCGTCCCAAATATGCTCTCAAGGATAGTACCCTGCTTCCTCCAGCCGGACAGAAAGGCGTAGAGATAGCTCCCATGCCGCTGATGCCGGTCGACAAGTGCATTGCTGACACCAGCCTGCTTGCCGAGATACTGCTTCAGAAGTATGAATATCATGTCCCGTTCTACCGTCAGATACAGCAATACCGCCATCTTGGAATGAAAGGCCTTACCGAAAGTACACTGGACGGCTGGTTCAAGAAAACCGTGGAACTGCTTAAGCCTCTGTATGAAGAACTCAAATGGGAAGTCTTCTCCTGTGACTATGTACAGGCGGACGAGACTACAGTTCCGGTCATTAACAGAGAAAAACACAGAGCCGACAAGGAATATCTCTGGATGGTAAGATCAGTCATGGAGAAACTGGTCATCTTCCATTACGACGGGGGATCACGGGCCGGAGCGGTCATCGAATCCCTGGCAAATCAATATAACTTCAAGGGATATCTTCAATGTGACGGTTTTGCAGGTTATGAAACAGCCTTCAAGACCAACCCCGACGTGCGGCTACTCAACTGCCTGGTGCATATACGCCGTCATTTTGAGCAGGCTTTGGATGAAAACAGGGAGATGGCGCAACATGCACTGACTCAGATACAGCATATCTATAAAATAGAACGCCAGTGTGACGAAGCCGGCCTGTCATATGATGAGCGCAGACAGACGCGTCAGGAACTGTCCAGGCCAATCATGGAGGCAATGAAGGTATGGATGGAGACAGAAGGAATTAAATACAGTCCAAGTTCTTTGACAGGCAAGGCCATAACATATGCCTATACCAAATGGGATAATATTATGAGATGTCTGGACGATGGCCGCCTGTACTGGGACAACAATCTGGCGGAAAATGTCCAACGGCCCATCACTCTGAGCAGAAAAAATTTTCTTTTCTGTGGTAATCACGAAGCAGCAGCTAATATGTCTGTTATCTGTTCCCTATTGGCTACTTGTAAGGCACACGATGTAAACCCAAGGAATTACCTGAATGATGTAATCGCCCAAATGCCTTATCACAAGAATGCAACTCATGAGATACTTTTGGATCTGCTTCCACACAAGTGGAAGCTGAAACATCCGGAAAGCATATTGACAAAACAACATGGAGTATCTGACAACTAATGCCATATGCAACATATAGGTTCAACAAAATAATAGCGGCTGAAACTATTAGGTTCATAGTGACAGTCGCTATTGTTGTATATAAAGGTTTAAAACTTGTAGTTTATCGAATGCTTACGCTTTAACCATGATGGTTTCTGCTGATTGCTTGCCAGGCTGCATCAGCGTGATGCGGAAGTTGCGGCGTTTCAGCATCTTCGGGTATTCACCATTGCGGTCGCTGATGGTCAGTGTGCGTGAGGCGTCGTCCCAGCTGAACTTGATGGTAGAGAACATACCCTTTTCGTAGTTATAGTTATCAAACTCGTCTTCGTAGAGCACGAATTCGCCATTGGCTCCCGGGTAAACACAGATGTCCAGGTTATCCCATTTCTTTTCAGTAGCGTACTGTACTTTCGGACCAAGCGGAAGGATACTTCCTGCTTTGATGTAAAGTGGCAGGATGTCAACCGGACATTCGCGCTGGATTTCCTGACCGCCTGCTACGGTTTCGTTAGTCCAGAAGTCAATCCATTGAGTACCTTTAGGCAGGTAGACTTTTACCGGAGCAGAAGCTTTCGCTACGTCGGGCACGGTAGTAACTCCCTTGTTGCCTTCTACTTTCTTGGTGTAAAGCGGTTCTGTTACCGGGCATACCAGAATGTTTTTACCGAACATGTATTCATCGTCCAGCAGGATAGCCTTACGGTCGTTGGCAAAGTCCATTACCAACGGACGCATCATGGTACCGTCTTCTTGTACTACGGCTCCATCTAAACTATATATATAAGGTAAGAGACGGTAGCGAAGTTCGATAATACGTTTCTGTGCATCGTAAGCCCAGTCACCTTCCTTGCCAAAGAGGTCAATTTCATTCATCATCGGTGAAGAACAGTGGTTACGCATCAATGGCATGAAGCAACCCCACTGGAACCAGCGTACATGCAGTTCCTGATAAGCTACGTTAGTGCAGTCGTTATTGTATTCCCATCCGAAGAAACCTCCTAAGTCCGTGTTCCAGAACGGGATACCGCAAAGCGTGTAGTTCAGTCCGGCCGGAATCTGCTGACGGAGTACATCCCAGCTTGATACTACGTCGCCGCTCCAGCTCAGGGCACCGTAGTGCTGCTGACCCAGGTAACCGGAACGTGTCATCTGGAACACACGTTTATCGTCCGATACGGCGCGCTGGTGTTCATAGATACCCCGGTTGTGGTCCAGCGGGAACGCATTGTGTACGGAGCGGAAAGACCCATCGGCTGTCATCAGGTCGAAGTCGCTTTCTTTCGGGTTCAGATGGTCGGGTTCTGTTGAGTCGGTCCACCAGGCATCGATGTTCATTTTATGCAGGTGGCTGAGGTAACGCCAGTACAGGTCGCGGGCGTCTTTGTTGAACGTGTCGTAAGGATGTGCACCCGATTTCGGAGGCCATGTTTCAAATTTCAGCAAGGCTCCCATCTTGTCCAGTTCCTTGAACTGGTCTGTCCATGGTCCGAAGCTGGCCCATACGGAAATCATCAGGTGCGCATTGTTCTTATGTACGTATTCCACCATTTCTTCCGGGCTTTTGAAGCGAGGTTTCGGATAGCGTGCATTCTTGTCTTCTCCATTCGGAAGGTAGCGAAGTGCTTCCTTGTCGTCCATCTTGTTGATGTAGCGTGGATTCACGAATTTCATGGCATTCCAGTTGGAATCACATCCCCAGTACTGCCAGTCCTGTACGATACCATCCAGCGGAATCTGAAGTTTGCGGTATTTGTCGAGTACGCCGCACAGTTCGTCGGGACTCTTGTAGCGTTCGCGGCACTGCCAGTAACCCATGGTCCAGAGCGGGAACATGGTAGCCTTTCCGGTCAGGTCACGGATGCAGGCGATTACGCCATCCTGTGTGCCGTCTTCGTATAAGAAATAATAATCGGAGCAAAGTCCTACCTGTGAAGAGAAGGAAGTTGCATACGGCGTATCGCTGAAGTCAGAGATACCTGGATTATCCCAGTACACGCCATATCCTTTTTCAGATGTGAAATAGGGGATACAGATATTGGTATTGCCGTTTGACAGGTGAATTTGCTGGTTGCGGTGGTTCATGGCTCCGCTCTGGCGTTGTCCTAATCCGTAGATAGCTTCTTCCGGTTCAAGGCTGAATGCCTGGCTGACGGTAAATGCGTCACGGTTTACGTCTTTGCGCGGAATGAAATTGGTACCTTCCACTTTTTCCTTTAACAGTGTTTCCCCTTTCAGGTCGGTATAAGTCACCTTTCCGGTAGCTACGTCGAGTGTCACTGTCATTTTTCCGGAGGTCATGCATACCGTGTTTCCATTCTGTTTGTAGGAGATTTCTACCTTTTCCGGAGTCTTGATAACCGGATAACTTTTCTTTTCGGGCATTTCAGCCGAAGGATACTTTACGATGCGCACAATAGAAGGAGAGTAGAAAATCACTTCCCCGTTCAATGTGGGCTGTGCAGTCTGGAACTTTCCTCCCTGAGCGGTCTTTTCAAAAGTTTGACCAAAGGAAGACAAACAAGTGGCCAGTGCAGCAAGAAATAAAATCTCTTTTTTCATGTTGAACAAGTTTGTTTTTCGTTAAATCTGAATACAAAGGTTGATGGTTCAAATGTAAAGAGATTCTTTTTAGAGCAGGAGAACAGAATGCGCCAAAGAGCGGTATGAAATGCTTCAGAGAGGGGGCTGATTCATTTTTACCCCTCTTTTGATTCAGATGTATTCCCTTTTTCCTGCTGTTTCTGAAACTCGCTGGGGGTCATTCCGTACTCTTCCTTGAAGCAGGAAGTAAAATATTTCCGGTTGTAATAGCCTAATGCCAGGGCCACTTCGTTCACGGTGGTATGAGGATCTTTCAACATGCGGCAGGCATGTTGCATCTTCACGCGACGGATGTACTCTAATGGAGTAAGCCCCGTAATGGCCTTGAGCTTGCGGGTCAATGTGGAGCGTGACATGTTGACTTTTTCTGCCAGATGCTGCACATCGAATTCGGCTTCACTCAAATTATCTTCTACCGCTTTCAGGATATTTCCTAACAGAATTTCATCCAGTTTGGCAAATTCCATTTCTGAAATGCGGACTTCAGTTTGCGGAACAGGCTTTTCATCCAAGTAGGAACGCATTTTCATCAATTCCGCGCTGTCGGCATACAGTTCTTCATTTTTCAGCTTCATCCGGCGGAGGTAGAAACGAAGTCCGACAAAGATTCCGGCTATCACTACCAATATATAGAAGGCGATGGCCCACCCCGTCTGGTAGAAGGCAGGCAGACGCTCAATGTGAAGTCTAGTGACTTTCTCACTCCATATTCCATACCCGTCGGTCGCTTTCACCTCGAATACGTAGTTTCCGTGAGGCAGGTGCTTGTAGCTGACGGTGTGTTGTCCTACGGTGGTGTAGTTCCATTCCTTATCCAGCCCGGCCAGACGATAAGCATAACGTATTTTGCGGGCATTCAGGTAGTCAAGAGATGAAAAATGAATGTCCAGATCATATTCGTCCGGCTGGAGTGTCAGAGAATTTCTGTTCGCTATGGGTTTGCCCATGACGTACAATCCGGTGATAAACGTCGGAATATCCTTGCTGGGCTGGTCAAGGCGGTCGGATGGAGTTACTGCACAGATGCCCGGAATACCACCGAAATAAATCCGTCCGTCATGTCCCTTACAGATGGCTGTTGGGATGAACCGGCGGAGCAGCATGGAATTGTCGGTGGTAAGGTAGGTGGAAAACGAGTGGTTTTTCGGATTATACTCAATCAGTTTCTGGTTGGTGTCTATCCACAGATGGCCGTATACGTCAAACTCCAGCTGGTTGACAATATTTCCGTTCAGTTCGCATAGCCGGGTATGATCTGTCAGTTTTTTTGTCTGCACATTCAAGGCATAGACTCCTCCTTCCTGCGTGCCCATCCAGATGAGGCTGTCTTCCTGCACACTCAGGCAGGTAATAGAGAGAGGAGAAAGAATCTTTCGGCATTCTCCCTTGGGAGACAGCTGATAAAGCCCTTTATTCAGTGTTCCAATCCATAGATTTCCCCGCTTGTCTTCCTTGATGGCACTTACCAGTCCTGATGTATCGCAGACCGTATGCCATTGGTTGTTGTGTAGAGAAAAAGCAAACACTCCGTTGTTGGTACCTGCCCAAAGTGTGCCGTTACGGTCCTCGTAAGTCTGGGTAAAATGTCTTTGGGCCTTTTCCGGAAGGCTCAGGGTACGGAAGTGCTTCATTTGCATACCTTCCCGTCCGAGTTCATAGATAAGGTTGCGCCCTTCAGGTATCACCCATACATTTCCTTCCCTCCGGGCCTCGCTCATTTGCTTGATGGAGCCGAGCGAAAGCGTTTTTAGCGCGGAGAAGTCGTGGTAGAGACTGACTATATGGTTGGACAGGTCGTACAGCCCGAGTCCCGTCCGTTCCTGTGATATCCACATCTTGCCTTCTCCTGCATCGCAGAGGGCCATGATGGCCGGTTGAAAGCGTACCCGCTGTAGCAGAGCTGGCAGGGAAAATTCTTCCGGAGCGTTTTCCGTGAAATGGATAATGAAACTTTTTCCGTCAAAAGAGGCGACCCAGAGATTACCGTCTTTGTCCTGGTAAATTTCATTCAGCATGCTTCCATATTCAGCCGGCAGACGAAAATCGGTCTGACGCAAGCAACGGCGGGCTTCATCGTAGCGCATGGCTATCAGAGAACTTCGGGTAGTCATCCAGAGTATTCCTTCGCGGTTATCCTGCTCCAGGTATAAGATGTCTCCTTCTGCTTCTCCCATAGGATTTACGGGAAGTGGAGAGTAGGTATAAATGGAATCTTTGGGTGCGGAAGGGTCGAAGAGCAACAGACCGTCGGAACTGGTGCCTACCCAGAAATAATTACGGGTACGGTCCTGAACGATGCAGGTCAGGTTTCGTCCTGAAGGCGGATTGGCATAACGGGTAAAAGTGTCTGTCTTTTTATCGTAGCGATAGATACCTTCTCTTCCTACGGTAATCAGAATCTGTTTCTGCCGACTTTCGCAGAAACCGGCCATCCATGAGGGTTTTCCTTCATGGTCGTATAGCAGGTAGGTTTTCTGTAATTTCCCCTCAGTGTTGTATCTCAGCAGTTTATGCCCCGTAGCTATCCACATAGTCCCGTCGGATGTCTTTCGTATGCTGTAGATAAAACTTGTCTGTAGCCGTTCAGCGTCCAACGGCGTAACCTGTCTGCTGGTTTTGTCCAGCATGTAGGCTCCATGGTCGGTTCCAAACCAGATTCTTCCCCTTTCATCTTCGGCAATGGACTGGATGGTGTTGTCATTCAGCAGTCCCGGGGTATTGATGTCGGAACGGATGACATTAATCTGGTATCCGTCGTCGCAGCAAAGACCGTTCACTGTGCCATACCACATCAGTCCTTCGCTGTCCTGAAAAATGCGGTGTATGGCACTGACCGGAAGCTGGGGCAGGGAAGGTACGGGAGTAATCCGGATATTCGAAGTGGCTTGTATGGTAATTTCTATCAGGCTGAAAATGAGTAAAAAACAAAATCTTTTCATGGGCTTTTTCAGGACGCTAAAAAACGCAAGTGCGTTTGCTCTAAAACGCAAGTACGTTTTGATTGAAACGCAAGTGCGTTTTACTTAAAACACAAGTGCGTTTTAATTCAAACGCTTTGGCGTTTTCCTTTAAACGTAAGTGCGTTTTTTCAGGTATTTTGAACGAAAATCTCTTATAATTTATAATCGTTTGTTTATTAGTACTTTATCCGTTGTTTCGATATTCAAGCGGGCTCATTCCTACATAGCGTTTGAAGTATTTTCCGAAGAACGATACATTGGCAAAATTCAGTGAGTCGGAAATGTTCTGGATGGAAAGCTGGGAAGACTTCAATTGCGATTTGGCATCCATGATGACCATGGACGAAATGATGTCCACACAGGTTTTTCCCGTAATCTGCTTCACGGTAGTGCAAAGATGGGCATGCGTAATCTGTAGCTTTTCAGCATACCAGGCTACGTTTCGTGTCTGGTTGTAATGCTGCATGACCAGCTGGGCAAAGTTACGGCAAATCAGTTCACTTTTGGATAACGGATGTACTTCGTCGGTCTTGTTCCGATAGAGGATAGATATACCTTTATGTATGTCGGCATACAGATTGGTCGCAATTTCCGGTCTGATTTTCTCCGGAAGGAATTCATACATCTTGATAAGCAGCTGCATGTACTCCTCCATCATTTTGGCGCCTTCCGGCTTTAGATTGATAACGGGACGCCCCAGTGTGATGTACATCGTATCCAGAAAAGAATGCGACTGAAGATTGTGTTCCATAAACTGAGAAGAGAATCCTCCGAAGTAGATGTTCAGGTCTCCCTTGATGTCGTTTATCTGAAAGATACTTCCTGGGGTAAGTACGATAAAGTCATTGGGCTCTACTGTTATCTTGTTGAGATTGACCGAGGCTTCCACTTCTCCGGAAGTACAAAGTACGAAAATTTCGCATTTCAGGCGTACCGGATAGTTTCTGTACAGCCCTAACAGTTCCTTACTGATGCCGGTACCTACCAGCCACTCTTCGGGCAGGTCTATTTTAGGTAATTCTTTTTCCATTTTATTCTGTTTTTTATTTATTGCATGCTTCCACCACTCTTGTTGTCTCCGCCTGCCTTTACGTCATCGTTTGTAATGCTACGCTGTGTCTTTTTCACCTGGGTTTTCAATTCGCCGAACCGCCAGCTGATGCTGATGCCGTATCTGCGTGAGGGATAACTGTTTTTCGACCATGAGCGGAACGTGTCTGTCCATACCTCATTGCTATAGGAGTTGTATTTCTGGAAGATATTGCTGGCAAAAAGCGAAATGTTCAGCCGTTTGTCTTTCAGGAAAGAACGGTTCAGGTTGACACCGTAATAGTAGAAGGAAGAACCTTTTCCTTGCAGGGATATGTAAGGAGTGCTTCCTCCACCGTAAAAGCTGAGACGTAGCTCCCAGGGGATGGTCTGCTGTATGTTGGCAAACACCTCACCGGCGAATCCGCTGTTGCGTGAGTTCAGCTCCTTACTCTGGAAGTCGGAATAGCTTCCGCTGGTATTAAGTGAGAGGCGGGTAGTGCTGCCCGGATTCCAGTTCATCCATAAGGCCAGGCGTGTGCGCTGGCTCTTGCCTACATTGCCGTAGGTGTTCTCCTGTACCCCATTGTTCATGAAGGAGTAGCGCTCAATACCGTTGTTGGTAAACGTATAAGTAAGGTTGGCATTCAGGCTGAACTTGGCACTGAAGGTATTGAAGGTCATTCCAAGAATGTGTGCCTTTTCCGTGTCCAGGTCTGGATTACCGTAGCTGATGGAAGTCGGGTTGCTGGTATCGCGGAAAGGATTCAGGTACCATATTCCCGGACGGTTGATGCGCATGTTGTAGTTGGCACGCAGGGTAGCGCTTGTACCTAACATATAAGACAGATTCAGGGTAGGAACCACGTCATCGAATCCGGCTTTGAAATTGCGTTCGGGCATATAGTCATATTCCACGTCCATGAACGTATGTTCGTAGCGCACACCAGCTTTTGCTCCGAATTTCTTCCATTTCAATTGATAATCAGCGTATGCTGCCAAAATGTGCTGTCCCTGCTGGTATTTGCTTGAAAGGTCCTGGTTGGCTTCCATTTCGCCTTGGCCATTTTCTAGGAAATACTGGCTGTCACTGTAGTTTTCACGGAAAATGTATTTCATACCGGCGTCTATGTAGTGCTTTTCATTCAGCGGATTGACATAATCAATCTGTGCCGTATGCTCTGCCGTATGCGCATCGTTGTCGAAATACTGGTGAAGCAGGTTGAAGGGTACGTCTTTCATTTCGTCATAGTCGGTATCGGCTTCATTGTTGTTCGGCGAGTTGTTGAACTTGTAGGATAACGTGAGGTATTCTCCTTTCTTTTTGAAGGAATGCTGGTAGTCAGCGTTGATACCGATGTTTCCAAACTGACTGATTGACCGGTTGAGGGTCTGGTAACTGTAGCGTTCTTTCCAGTCATTGTCGCTCATGATGGTACGCGAATCGCCGTGTGTGTCAAATTTCCCTCCAAAAACATTGGCTGAAAACGTAATAAGGTTCAGGGTGTCTATTTCATAACTTCCTTCAATGTTGCCGAACTGGAAATTCCCTGTACTCTTGGAAGAACCTTGTGTCAGCAGATGGCGGTAGTCAGTAGACGTGAAATCTTCACGTTCGCTGTCAGAAAGGCTGCGAGGCTGGTTCTGATGGTTGTATGAGTAGTTTCCGGTGAGGGTAAGCTTTCCTACCTGCACTGTTCCATAGCCATATCCTGACACTCCCATGTTATTGACATTGGCTCCGAGCGTAACATTGTATCCCTGCATTTTGGCATCGGTCGTAATGATGTTCAGGATAACTCCGATACCTTCTGCGTCGTATTTGGCTCCCGGTTCCGTTATCACTTCGATGGACTTGACGGAGTTGGCTGGCAGGCTGCGGAGCACCTCCTTCGGGTTGTTGCTCATCAGCGTATTGGGCTTCCCGTTTACATGTACCTTGAAATTGCTGGACCCGTTGACTTGTATGTTATCCTCTCCATCGACGGTGACGAGCGGTACCTTTCGCAGCATTTCGAGGGTAGTGTTGGTTTTGGAGTCAGGATCATCTTCTATGCTGTAAGAAATTTTGTCAATTTCTGCTTTTACAAGGGGTTTCTGGGCTACTACTTCCACGCCTTTCAGCATTTGGGTATCATCACAGGTATAAAGTGTGCCCAGGTCGGCCACCCGCTGGTTATTGGTGATGCTAAAACGGCGCACCACTGTACGTTTTCCTACCGAAGTGATTTGCAGGGTATAATTTCCAGTTTGCGGTAACTTCTCCTGAAATTTTCCTTTTGCATCGGTCACATTCATTCTGACCGGTTTCTCCGGCGATTTGTCGAGCGTAATGCGTATGGTGGCATAGGGTTCGCTTTCATGTGTCAGTGAGTCGACAAGTATACCTTTCACGGAAAATTGTGCGTGAACATTACAAATGCTTAGAATCAGAAATGTAAAGATGCCTGTAAATTGTGCAAGAATTTTGTGTTTCATAAAATAAGGTGTGTGGTTGCGGTTTTTGGTTTCTTGTTTGTTTCAAGTTGCCCAAAGATAGGGAAAAAATAAACTGCTTCTGTAGGTGGTAATTTAAAAATATGAAAAGGTGTGATAAAAGAAGTAATGGTATATTTTAAAAATAGACCATTGAACGGTCGTAAAAATGCTACTTTTCAGTTAATTATCAAGGCTATTTGGACAATTTCTTTTTGCTGGTTTTAAAAATCAGCCAAAAATAAAATAAATAGACCTTGTGAGGGTTTGGGAATTGGTGTTACTTTGCACGCGGAAAAATAGTTTTCCATCTAAGTTTAAAGAAACTGATATATTTGATGTTTGCTGCAATGAATCTAAAAAAGAGAGTAATACTCATTTACAGCTTATTATCTTTGATTTTGGTGTCCTGCGCTAAAGAGGATACAGCAAAGAATAATGGAATGGGTACTTTTACAATGAAGCTGAATGCGACTAGTGAAGTGATAGGTCTGAATGAAAAATCGCGCGCAGAAGAAGCTGGTGAAGGTGAAACATTGATTCTGCCCGATGTGAATGATTTCTCGGTTAGCATTTCTTCTTTAGGAGAACAAGTTTGTGGATGGAGTTCTTACAAGGACATGTGCGAAGAGGAGATACCTGAATTACGTGTAGGTACCTATCAGGTAAAAGCATGGTACGGAGATGTGTCAAAAGAAGGGTTTGAGTTACCTTACTTTGAAGGAAATCAGGAATTTTCTATAAAGAAAAATGAAACGACTCCTGTAGAAGTTACTTGTTATTTGGGCAATGCTCAAGTGAAAGTTAACTATACTGATGAGTTTAAAAGCTATTTTTCTGATTACTCTGCTGTCATTGCGACCTCATTAGGAAATGAGGTGGAGTATGTAAAAGATGAGACTCGGGCTGCCTATTTCTCTCCGGGAGAGTTGATTGCAAAGGTAAAAGTGAAAAAGTCCGGCCAGTCAACAGAGGCTGTTTATCAGGCTAAAGTGTTTACTGCAGAGTCTCGCCATATCTATACGCTGACGTTGGATGTGGAGGCAGGGTCGGCTACTATGACGGTTTCTTTTTCTGAGGATGTCGCAGGAGAAGAAGTCCGATTCGACGTGTCGGATGCAGCTTTGAATGCACCGGCACCTTATTTTAAAGCTAATGGTTTTACAGATAATGTTCCTCTTGAGCCGATTGAAGGTGCAGAACAGAAAGAACAGGTTACAGCTTATGTGAATGCGGTGGCAGGTATTCAGTCTTGTCGTTTGACTACTACTCCTTTCAGAAAAAGGATGGCCTGCTGTAGTCGATTTGGCTGCTTCTGGAGAATATGCTTCCATTTTAACAGAGATGGGCTTGAAAACGAAAGGTTTGGAAGGGAATCGTGCCCAGATGGCTCATGTAGATTTTACCACATTGATTGCAAATTTACCGACAGGTGGAAATCATGAATTCAAGCTGGAGGCTACGGATGTATATGGCAAAGTTTCTGAAACTCCGTTGGTATTGACTGTGACTCCACAAGGATGTGAGTTCTCAGTGGCTGCGTCTACGGTAGAGGCTCCTTTTTACGGGAATACTTGTCAGGTAAATGTATCATTTAAAGATGGAAATCCGGCAAACGTACATTTTCAACTGGCAGAAGGAAAACAGGATTTGGAATTTGTGCGTGCTGAAGAATTATCTTCAAAAGATGGTTTGAAGGTCTATACGGTTTATTTGAAGGCTCCTGAAACGGTGAAGTTTATAAATCCATTTAAAGTTTCTGCATCTTACTTAAGTTATATAAAAGAAACAGGAGAACTTCCTGTGAGTATGGGTATTTTAGTGGATAACCCAGGGGACGTGTGGGCTAAGAAAGCTGTGTTTCATGTATATAATGAAACTGCTTTGGCTGATATAAAATTGCAGAGACAACAAGGAGATGCTTGGACGGATGTAACTACAGAATCTAGCGGAAGCTATAGTTTGGTAGCGAAAGGGCTGGATTCTGGAACGTCATTGAAACTTCGTGCAGTAAAAGGTGAGGAGTATTCTAATTCTGTGGATATTACGACGGAAGAGGAATTGCAGGTGCCTAACTCCGATTTTGAACAATGGTCAGTACAAGAAGTATGGTACAAAACAATCTTTTTGTCTGGAGGAGAACATATTTATTCATATTATCCGTATACCACCTCTTCGGAGGATAGATGGTGGAGCACTTTTAATGATATGACAACTCAGCAGCAGAGTGGCGTTGCCTCTTGGTATTATTGTGCTTATCCAGGAACGATGCCTACCAATGCAAGCGAGATGCATACGGCTACCTGGCATTGGAATACTTATGGTGGAACCTCTTTGTCTACCGGTGCTTATCAGGGAAATGTAGCTGCAGAAATAGCTACTGTAGGGTATGGTTCTAATAATTGGTTGAATGGAAGTCATGAGACGGATAATCGTCAGGCCGGGTATTTGTATCTTGGTACATTCAACCGAGATACGCAGGAAAAGAATATGACTCATACATTTACTTCTCGTCCTGACGTAGTACAGTTCTATTATAAGTTTTATTCTTATAATGGAGAAACGACCAAGGCCTATGCGAAATTGTATGATGCAAACCGTAATGTGATAGGAGAAGGAGAACTGAAGATTACTCAGGCGGTAGATACATATACATTAGGGGTGATAAATATTTCTTATCCTCAAAAGGAAAAAGCTTCTTACATGGAATTGGTATTTATGTCGACAGATGCGACATCTCCAGGAACGAAGGATATTCAAGGTAGTAAAGGGGCTTTGAACGCTGGTTACGGTGATTCACGCCACGTAGGAAGTATTTTGACAGTAGACGATGTAAAACTAATTTATGAATAAAATAAACCTAACTTATATGAAGAAACAGATTTCTTTCTTATTAAGCTTGTTCGCAGTTGTTTTATTGACAACAGCTTGTCATAGTGAAAAGGTGGATTATGAAATAAAGCAGGAGGGGCAGTTGAATTTGTCTTCTTTGCAGTTGACTCCTAATACGGATCCGTTGGTTACAGAATCACGTGTAGCGGCAGAATTAAATGATTATATTGTGGAAGTGTATACTGAAGCGGGAGAACTAGTGAGTTCATGGAAGTACGCTGAGATGCCGGAAGTGTATACACTGAAAATAGGGAAATATAAGATTGTGGCACATGCTCCTGTGACGGAAGGTGCGGCTTTTGATACACCTTATTGTGAAGGAGAATCGAAAGTGTTTGAAATTACGCAAGATAACTTGACGGATGTGGGAGAAGTGGCATGTACACTGCATAATGTGAAGGTTACTATCAATTATGCTGATAATCTGAAACCTTTATTGGGCGATGATGCGAAGGTGACAGTTAAAATAGATTCGGAGTCACTGGAATATGGAAAGGATGAAACTCGTTCGGGGTTCTTTCATTGTACAGAAACGAATACGGTTGATGTGATTTTTTCTGGTACAGTGGATGGAGTTGCGGAGAATGTAACCAAATCGTATACAGGTGTAGCGTTGGGCACAGAACTGATAGTTACATATAATTTGATTGATGCGGTGTTTGTGGATCCTGGTACAGGAGGAAGTGCTTCTGTAAACGGTTTAAAATTGGATGCGACTTGCACATCGGTAACTATAGAGGGATCGGTTCGTCCTGAAGAAGATGAAATTTTAGATTTTGGAGCTCCTTCCATTGTAGGAGAAGGGTTTGATTTGAGCCAGCCTGTCACGGATTTGTCTCAGGAAGTGGTAGTAGACTTACTGGCTCCAGAAGGGGCAGCACATGTATTTGTGGAAATAACTTCTGATAATGCGGAATTTAGTGGAGTAATTGCAGAAATGTTTCCTCAGAATCCTTTTGATTTGGCTGAACCCGGTGAGGCTGAAGAAAACTTAAGTAATTTAGGTTTACCTATAAAGGAAGAAGTGATTGGTCAGCAGAAAGTTGTTTTTGATGTGACTCAGTTTGTTGGCTTGCTGGATGGGTTCCCAGGTGTTCATCAGTTTAAGTTAACTGTAGAAGATGTGAATGGAGAAAAGGCGGAAGCTACTCTGACAATTGACAGTAGTAATGCACAGTAAATTTAGGAAGTGATGAAAAAAGTATTCTTAATAATTGGAATCATCTCTTCGCTTTGTGCTTGTCGGCAGGAAAATCGTTATTTGGGTGAAGGAGAAGGGGCTTTGAGTCTGCAAGTGACGATGGGAGAAGCTGTGGAGGTAGTATCCAGGACATCTCTTGGAGATGAAGAGTTAGAAGCCTTGAAAAATGATTGCAAGGTACGTATTTATGAAGGCGATAAGTTAATACGAAAATATTCCTCCTGGAGTTCTGTGCCTGAGAAAATAGATTTGTCAGCAGGTACAGATTATCGGGTTAGGGTCGTTGCGGGTGATTCGGTCTCAGCTTCATTGGATAAGAAATATTATGAGGGAGTAGAGACGTTTTCTGTGGTTGATGGCCAGACAACTTCTGTGGAAGTAAATTGTAATATTGCCAATACGCTGGTGAAGGTGAATTTTAGTGAGGAGCTGAAAACGTATTTGGCTTCAGGTGCTGTGACTGTGTCGGTTGATGCAGGCAATGGTGCTTTAGATTATAATTGGAGTGAAGAAGGAACGGAGTCTCCGGTGGGATATTATATGCTTCCTTCAGGGAAAGAATATTTGACTTGTGTCTTTAATGCTACCACAAAAAATGGGAAGAAAATAACTCAGACAAATAAGATAGAGCCGGCTAAGGCTTCTACCTTATATACGTTAAATTATGAACTCAGTTCTGAGGAACCTGAACGTCCGACAGATGAAGGGGGAGTCTTCTTTTCGTTGAAAGTGGATGAAACTCCGCTTTATAAACAGGAGGAAGAGATTGGGATTTATCGTCGCCCGGTAATTCGGGTGATGTCGGGAGAAGAGGAAATCAGTACAGATTCTCCTTGGTTTCTTAGCTTGAACTCTTCTGTATCTCCCCAAATAATTATGTCTGGTTCGTCAACTTTGACAACAGCTTCTGTAGAGGGAACATTATTGGAAAAGTTGGGACTCTCAGGAATTATTGATTTGTTATCGGAAGAGTCAGTTGGAGTGTTACAGCAGAAGGGAATTTCCTTGACAATTCCTGCGGAAGCTCAAGGAAAACAGATTGTCATGGATTGGGGGAACTCATGGAATGAACTGTTGAAAGAAGAAGCGACGTATTCATTGAGATATGTGCTGGCAGATGAACAAGGAAAGCAGCGTGAGCTTGACTGGCAGGTTGTGGTATCGGATATGAATGTGCAAGCGGTTGAAATCCCACGTTTTGAGACTTGGGCAGACAGAACGGTCTTTTATGGAGAAGTGATTGAAGGGCATACTCCAGGAGCAGAAACGGTATATAGTTTCCAGTATCGTAAGAAGGGAGAAGAAGCCTGGAGTCAGAACATTCCGGCTGTTCTTTCTGGGCAAACAATCAAATCAGATGTATTGAAGGGACTTACTCCGGGAACTACATACGAATATCGTATTTTAGAGGATACGAAGATTTCAAATATGATTTGTGAAGTGACCACAGAGGAAGCATCGGTATTACCGAATAGTGGTTTTGAGAACTGGTCGGGAGATATTCCCAAATTAATATATGGATCGGGTGAAAGCATGTTTTGGGATTCAGGAAATCACGGTTCTCAAAAGGTTGACATGAATGTGACGACACCTGACTCTGCAGTGAAGCATAGTGGTAATTATTCTGCTAAATTATCGTCTATTTATGCAAGTATGTTGGGAATAGGACAGTTTGCGGCAGGTAATATATTTATCGGACAATATCTTGATACTCAGATGGATGGGCTTACCGGACACGGTGTCTTGGGATTAGGGCGTCCGTTTGCTTCTCGTCCTTTAGCTTTACGAGGATATATACGCTACATAAGTGGCAATGTAGATAAAGGAGGAGACAAAATAGCGAATGGTACTCAGGATAAAGGCATCATTTATGTAGCTTTGACAGATGGCGAAGGAGAAGAGTTCAACGGAACTCGCTGGTCGTTTGTGATAAAGACAAAAGAAAGTAAGTTCTTTGATAAAAATGGAGCTAATGTAGTGGCTTATGGAGATAAGATATGGGAGGCTTCTACAGAAGGTGAGGGTATGCATGAATTCATTATACCTTTTGAATATAAGAGTATGGAAAGAAT
>OHYN01000240.1_pt1 | contig 17686 bp, 17 predicted proteins | sample 1580251 | NCBI WGS metagenome assembly OHYN01 (sample SAMEA3882523, study PRJEB24775) | human gut metagenome | biome: human-associated habitat; feature: intestine environment; material: feces | place: Netherlands | collected 2009/2010
CTGATCGGTGCGTTCCTCGTCTTTCCTGCCTTTTTCGGCTATCGCATATAGAAACCGGCAACCGGCGGCGTGTTGCCGCGATGATGATTCGGAAGAACTGCAATACTTACCCTAAAAAATAAATAATCATGTTTCAAAAAACTAAAAGACAAATGAAAAGAATGTTTTCTACGAAAAAGATGCAGATGCTCACGCTGATGTTGCTGTGCGGCACAACAGCCGTCATGGCCCAGAACTCCGCAGGCGATTATTCCGCCGGTACGACTGCACTGGCGACCGTGACGGAGGAAAACGCATTTTGGATAAATCATACTCAAATCAAGTATGACAAAATGAATATCAAACTAAAGAAAACACGCTACAAATGAATGTTTTACGAGTATAATCCAAATCTTAAACTTCTTAAACAGGTTTGCAATAAGTTTGATTTCTATGGGAACAATTGTGGGAACCATATTAACTTTGTACCGATAAATCGAATATAAACAGATAAAATTGAAGGAACATGAAGGTTATAGCAGTATTGAGAAAAAGCAACTCTCTCGTGTATATCCGAGTGCGAGACGGAAGGGGTAAAGACATAAAGGTATCAACGAGTATGTATATCGACCCCATCTATTGGGACAGTAAAATTCCCGGTTACAAGAACACAAAGAAAGTGCCCAAGGAGGTGCGTGAGAAGTTCAACAACACATTGAAGGAAATGATAGCGTATGTGGAGGCGAATGTTGACAAGGATGTGACCTGTCCTGTTCTGACCGCCATCATTGATGACTTCCTCCACCCCGACCGAAAGGGCAAGGAGAATACCGAGGTTGAGGACACTACTCCATGGGGAAGCAGCTTCTTTGACAGAGCCGAGCAGTATCTGACCGAGTACAAGACCAAGAACGCAAGCGGAATCCGTGCCGTGTTCAGAAGGCTTGAACGGTTGGAGGCGTGGAAAAGGGAAATGGAAGGTGATACCGATTTCAGGTATGAGGTTTCTACCTTTGGAGCGGAGCAGCTGGAGGAGTATATGAAGTATGTGACGGAGGAATACGACCTCTATGTGAAGCATCCCGACTTCTTCGCCAAGTTCGGGTTGTACCACTCCACCATGCGCCCCTCTTCCAAGAACTCCTCTTTTAGCGGAGGACTTAGGTTGAAGGCATTTCTCAACTGGTGTGTCAAGAAGGGCTATTCGGACGATGTGTCTTTCCGACAGGTGCAGACCCACGGTCATGTCTATGGCGATGCCTACTATCTGACCATCGAGGAGCGCAACCAAGTCTATCAGTGTCAGTACGGACGCAGTTACCATGCCTCTCTTGTAAGGGACATGTTTGTCTTCCAGTGCCTTGTCGGTTGCAGGATGGGCGACCTGTTCAGTCTGACACGCAGCAACATCATTGACGGATGGTTGGAGTATATCCCCGGCAAGAACCTGAACAACGGCAACACCGAGCTTGTGCGTGTGCCTCTATGCGACACAGCCAAGGAGATACTGGCAAGATACAGCCATGTCTCGCCACGTCTGTTCCCTGCCATCTGCGAGGCTCAGTACAACATGTACATCAAGTTCGTGCTTGACTTCGCTGGCATACACCGTATGGTCACTGTGCTCAATCCTCTGACCAGACAACCCGAACAGAGGATGCTCTGCGATGTGGCAACCTCCCACACGGCACGCAAGACTTTCATCGGCAACCTCTATGCCAAGGTGAAAGACCAGGCTTTGGTCTCCTCACTCACGGGGCACTCGCCCCAGAGCCGTGCATTCCAACGTTACCGCACCATCGATGACTCCATGAAGCGTGAGCTGATTGGCATGTTGGAAGAGTGATTTCACCACCTTATATATAATCATTAGATATATACATACTATGAACGTAACAGCATTTGTAAGGCAGACCGCCACTGCCAAGAAGAAAGCAACCATCTATATCCGTGTTCGTGACAATGACACCAAGACCGACATCAAGGCGGCAACGGAACTTTCCATCAATCCTGCCTACTGGGATGCGGACAGGCAAGGCTACAAGAGCCGCGTGACTATGGTTCGTGACGAGGAGCGCAGGACATTGAACGATGCCGTCCATGACCTGTGCCGCACGGTGTCGCAGGAATACTTCAAGGGCGCAACGAGCGACTGGCTGAAAAAGACCATCTTCTGCTTCCACCATCCGAATGCGTACAAACTGACGCAAACGACCGTACAGGAAACGAGACTTTCAAAGTTGGTGGAGGAATATATCTCGCACAAGGACTTCGACAAGCGGCAAGCCACTTCTGTAAGGGGACTGGTGGGCAAGATTGAGCGTTTCGAGAGGTTTCAGCGCAACGTCCGCAAGAAGAAGGACTACACCTTGAATGTGGACAATTTCACCGTGGATGATTTGGAAGCCTTCCAGCATTATCTCATCCATGAGAATGAATACTACCACCAATACCCGCAGCTCTATCTGGGCATGGACAAGTGGACAGCAGGAACGAAACGTTCGGACAATACGCTGCATACGGTATTCACCCGACTAAGGACAGTTGTAAGGTGGTGCATCCACCAAGGCATCACTAAGAACAACCCCTTTGACGTGTTCGAGATACCCAAAGCCATCTTCGGCACTCCGTTCTTCCTCACCATCGAAGAGCGTGACAGGATATGGAGCCACAACTTTTCCGAGAGCCCTCATCTGGCAATGTTCCGTGACATGTTCGTCTTCCAATGTTTCATCGGTTGTCGCTTCGGCGACCTGATGCGTCTGACCAACGGAAGTGTCATTGACGGGGTGCTGGAGTATATCGCCCACAAGACGATGAAGCACGATGCGAGAACCATACGTGTGCCACTCAGCAAGACTGCCATGACCATCTATGAGCGATACCGGGGTGTCCCTACCAAGTCGCTTTTCCCACACTACAATGTGAGCGACTACAACAAGGGCATCCGTGAGGTGTTGCGGACAGTGGACATCAACAGGATTGTCAGCGTGCTCGACCCGGTGACGAGGCAGAATGTACAGAAACCGCTCTATGAAGTGGCAACCTCCCACACGGCACGCAAGACTTTCATCGGCAACCTCTACAAGCAGGTGAAAGACCCAAGTCTGATTTCCTCCATGTCGGGACACACCAACGGCAGTCAGGCATTTGCCAGATACCGCACCATTGATGACGAGATGAAAAGGGAACTTATCGGGATGCTCGACTGACAGGACATTTGCCACTATTGATGCCACATTCTTATGGCAGGAATATTATATGAGAGACTACGGCTGCAGGGGATTTTGGCTGTACACAAGTTGTACCAGTTCCCCCCTGTTGCCTTTACAGAACAAGATTGTTTCAGGATAACTTTTTTAGATTTATGGACCTACTAAGCATGATAGAAGCAGGCGGCAAGATGAAAATCGAGGTGTCGAGTGACGACCTTGTTCTCTTTGCCGACCGACTTATTGAGAAAGCGATGGAAGCCAAGGCATTCATGATGGAGCAGACTCCCGAAGATGAGACCTGGCTGAGTACGGATGAAGTTGCCAAGATGTGCGGTGTCTGTGAGACCACACTCTGGTCATGGGAGAAGAAAGGCTACCTCGTGCCTTCACGCATGGGCAGGAAGAAGCGATACGCTCTTTCCGCCATCCAAAAGTTACTTTCCTCACATACCGATGCGGCAGCAGCCGACAGATAGCGATTTACAGCCATTTGTATCAACCACGGTTCGGTATGGCTTCGCAGCCTTGCCTCTCGGGTGTTCACCCTTATCTGTCTTCCCTCTTTTCCCTTTCCGGCAGCGCAGCAATCTTGATTGCCATGTTTGAGAAGAAAGTTTGGAGTGTTTGGGGAGCAAGTATAGGTTTTACGTCCCGAAAAACCACGGCTGAGAAGCCGACCGTGCCACACACGACAGTCAAAGATATGGATAATCCCCAAACACCCAGGAGCGGAAAGCAGAAGAACAAGGGCGGTCGCCCAAGGTCTGACGAGAGGGAGAAACGGAAGTATTCCGTCAAAGTGTATTTCGACCAAGGCAACTACACGAAGCTGTTGCGAAGGAGCAAGAGCAGGCAGTGCTCGCTGTCCTCACTCGTCTATGAACTTGCCGTAAACGGCTACGTCCGTGAAGCGATGTCGAAGGAGGATGCCGCCAACCTACGCTCCCTGTCGGGCATGGCGAACAACCTCAACCAGCTCGCCCATGAGGCTCACGTCCACCATTTCTCCTTTGTTGAAAAGAGGGTCTTGGAACTGGCAGGGAGAATTGACGATGTTCTCGTCCGGCTCAGCAACTCTTAGTGATATATACTTACTCGTCCCTCTATGTGCACTTACTTTGCCAAGTATCTGCACATACTTGGGCATTTATCTGCACATACTTTTTTATAGCAACTTTTATGATAGCACAGATTAACACCGGCAGGGGATTCGGAGGGCTGGTAAACTATGCCAATGACATTGCTCATAAGAACACTGCCATCATAGCATCGGCTGGTGTAAGCACCACCTCAAACGCCACTATCGTTGCCAGTTTCAAGGCACAGGCTCGGATGCGTCCATCACTGAAGAACTTCGTGGGACACATATCACTGAGTTTCCACCCTGATGACACACCCAGGCTCACCAACGAGTTCATGGTGGAAGTGGCACAGGAATATCTCCGCAGACGTGGGATTGTAAACACCCAGTTCGTGATATTCCGTCACCATGACCAGCCTCACGGTCACGTCCATATCGTTTACAACCGTGTCGATAATGACGGCAATGCCATCAAGGGCGACTGCAATTTCCGTGCATCGGCAGCAGTCACCAAGACTCTGACGAGGGAGTACGGACTTACCTTCGGCAAGGGCAAGAGGGATGTAAGGCGCAGCCACCTTAAAGGCAGGGATGCGGTGAAGTACCAGTTGTATGACACCATTTCCGCAGTCCTCAGCCACTGCCACGACTGGCAAACGCTTCGGACAGCACTGGCGGTTCGGGGCATCACCATGCACTTTGTCCAAGGCGATGACGGTCGCATCTGTGGCATCACTTTTACGGACAACAGTCATGGGGTCACTCTTTCCGGGAGCAAGATAGACCGCAGTCTGTCCCTCGTCCAGTTGAGCAGGACGCTGGGCGCACCCGAGAACCAAGCTCACCTCTCTACCCTCATTTCCGATCGTGACGAGACCCGGACGGAAGTAGGTCAGTCGGTCGGCTTGCTTCATGGCAACACATCTTCCAACGAGTGGCAGCACGAGGCTTCTGCTTCCTCACCTGTTGGCTCTGATGAAGTGGCAGGCAATGCCGATAACGAAGGTTCGTCTGTCGGCAGCAATATAGCGGAAGCAGTGGCAGAAGTTATACTCCAGCCAACCATTGCCCACACATCAGGAGGTGGCGGTGGAGGCAACGACCGTGGTTGGAATGACGAGGACAAGGAGAAGAACAAGAAGAAACGTAACGGAGGAATGAGGAGGTAAGCGTATGGCAAACAGAAAAGTGACACCATTGAAGGATGAACCTGGCACGTCTTTGGAAGACATACAGGTTGGACTGTCCAATTGTATTCAGGCAATCAACAACCTTTCGGGCAAGATAGACACCCTTGCCAAGCCCACTGCCAATGACACGTCTTCATTGAAGGATGCTGTGGGCAAGGCTGCGGCAAATGAGGTGAGGCTGCTGTTGGAGGCTCGGCAGAGGAAATTTGAGGAAGAGGAAGAAGCGGCAAAGGCAAGAGGTGAGATAACACAGCAGGAATACTTCCAGACCTTGACCGAAAGATATGATGAAGTACTCGCCAAGTGCATCGCTCTTGTAGATGCCCACAAGAAGCATTGGCCAGAGTTAGTACACCAGTGCGAGGACACCGTTAAGAGGGTCGGAGAACAGAGCAGGAAGAACTCCGAAGCCTTGACCAAGATAGCGGATTTCGTCAACAGAGTAACAGGAGCGCAACAGACCAAATGCTTTCCTCCTCCATTGCCCAAGGACAAGGCAGAAGTCATTCCGTTCTTGAAGCAATACCTCTTGTATGTAGTCAAACGGCTCTGCCACTCCTGGCACTTCCAAAAGTTTCTCCACATCTGCATGTGTACATTGTCGGCAGTATTCCTATGCGCCCTGTGCATCATCGCCAACGACAACGCAAGGCTGAGAACCATCGAGGAGAAGTATGTCCTTCTCCGTGACTTCTCCAGACTGGATGACCGCACCTCACAGCGAGCCGACTACATCGAATGGCTCTACTCGGACGAGAACGAGCACCGTCAGGAGATAGATGAACTTTGGCAACAGAGACAACAACGATTGATTAATAAGAAACCAAGGTGAGTACAAAAATGCCATTCATGAATATGGAAACTTCCCTTGTGAGGTCTATCTGAAAAAGAAATGCAGACAACTGAACAATATAGATTCAATTGTCTGCACACTTTTATTTTGTAGGAAATAAAATATCTTCCTTGTTAATATCCCAGTCTGAGAACCTGAATTTCCAGCGGTCTTCCATAAACTGCAACATCAACAACCCTCGTTCTTTTATTTGTTCGGGAGTCCACTCTGTTTGCTTAGAAACCTCTATTTCGCTATATGAGCCATTGTAATAACCAATATCTTTTCCGTCTTTATTTTTCAGGCATTTTTTCCTTTCAAAATCAAAATTCTGCAATTTGGAGTTTTTCGAACGACTCAAAAGTAGCAGATTGCCTAATGAATTAAGATACAATCTCTTTTCCGATGGCTTTAGATGTCCAAAATGCTCTTTCCAGTATTCACTTGTTGCAGATTGAGGAAAAATGTGTTCAATAGTATCCTCTTTCGACCTTTTGCTAAAATCTTCCCATCTTACTTTTGTATTAGCATTGTTCTGCAAAAATAGTTCGTATTCGTAAAGGAAGTACCGTAGTCCATTCCATGAATAGAATCCGTCTTTTTCATTTTTCAAGAAAAGTTCCTTGATATGATTTCTGAACCTTTCCAAGTCAAACCATCCTCGATAGTAGTTTTCATCTTCTCCATCAGTCAGGAAATCTATGTTTGCAGTAATGGTCACAATATCAGTATCACCCATATAATACTCTCTTGTCATTCTATATATATTACTGTTTTGCGTATTGGAAGAGCGATGAGATATTGCGAAAACAAGGAAATTAAACCTTTCACAAGCATCCAAAAAGTCCCAAATTAAATCTTCCCGAGATTCTTTTGTAAATACCGCCATTATCATCGGTGGAAAAGCCCCCATTCCAACACGATCTAATTTCTGAATTTGCTCTTTTATTCTTTCCGAGTAATCAGACTGTTCAATGTTATAAATATAGTACCACTTTTTGACACACTTTGCCAAACTGTCAATATAATCTTTAATATCATTAATGGTAAGAAGGCCGTTTAATACATTTTTCGCTGTAAATTTCCTTTTCAGCAAGAAGTCCGCATAAACATCAGATTGGCTTCTATCATAAGTGTAATACATTATCCAATGGTTGAACAAGAAGACATCGTCATCTAATGGGTTTTCCTTATTCTTTCCCAGATATTCGTATACAGTTTTCCAAGTTTCATTTATATCTTTTCTTAAACGACTCTTGGTATCATCACTCTCATGCAATAGAGTTGATAAGTATATCAGACGGTTTTTTAGTAACTCCAAGTGAGACAAATCCTTACCTCTATTATTCATCGTCTCGAATGTTACATAAATATCCAGAGAATCGTCAATCTCGTAATAATTGAATTTTAGTTTATTGACGGCTTTGTCGAATATTTCTTCTTTTCGTTCTCTACTAAGGTTTTTAAGTTTCTTTGCAAAATACTCTTTAGCAAACATGAGATTTGCAGTGTACAAAGTCTCTGGATACTTGTCGGCTGCAGAGGATTCCTGTTCCAAAATTCTTGTCTTGAAAAATTCATCACTTGGATTATCCTTCTCATACCCAAATACAAACGATTTGTATATTTGATTAAACGAACGATACAAGAACCTTTCAGTCCATTCACTCTTTGAACCAAAATTTATGCCTTCATCTTCACTAAATGTTCGCAAAATCTCATGCAACAAAATAATGAGGGTGGTCAATCGTTGTTGCCCATCGATGACATAGTAAGCAGTCATCCCTTTTTTCAGAAGCCACAAATCATCCTTCCATTTTTCCACATTCTGTATATCAGAATTGTTAATTGGCTCAACGGTCAACAATCCTATATAATGAATTTTGTTAGGATGTAAGTTTTGAAGATCCTCCCAAAAATCATCAAGTTGGCGTTCTTCCCAGGAATATCCGCGCTGGAAGTCTGGAATACGAAATATCCTATTGTTGAATATCTCAGAAAGCGATTGTAGCTTGGAATCACTCATTTTTTTTATTTGGGGTTAATGTGTTTCTGAAAAAATTACTGTGCATACAGGAAATTATATGTTAAGGCTTGGGTTAGCCTGTCAATATACATCTTTTCTTCTAAAGTCAAAACCTCTTTCGCAGCATTAAATTGTGGAGCTAACTTTTCCACACGTTTTGTGGATTCCTTCTTTGAAATTATGTGCTTGAAATTCAATTCAAGGGGTTCTATTGCTTTATAACTTAAATCAACTGCACGTTGCAAATTGTTCGACAAAGAATCTCCTTTCGAAGCGGTATTAATATCAACTAAAAAAAACTTGAACTTCGGATAACTATGCATTAAATCGTCTGAATACGAACCATAATGTGCTTCTCCGTTAGCTCTCCTTCTTATAAAACCATCGAAATAAACAGTCGAATAATTACTAAGATTCTTTACTGTATTATAAATTTTATCCTTTTGCAAACTGTCTTTGGGCAAAACATAATCAACTTCAAAGGTAACCTCTCTATACTTCTCTGGAGTATATTGTAATTCAAAAGATAAAGCAACAGAAGAGTTGCCCGTTTCTCTACTATTAATATTCTTGATTCTCGCTTCCCAATTAACGAACAACCTAACAGAATCCATGTATTCACCGATAGCCTTTTTTACGCTATCATTAAACTCCTTCTCCAATATTTTATTACCAAGATTATAGTGCTTGTTGTTATTTTGTACGAGCATTTTGTCAAACTCCTCTTGGTGAATATTAGAGAACTTCCTATTTGGTCTATTGTTGTCAACACAACCAAACAGGATAAAAACCACTGCTATGTTTATTAAAACTTTCAAGTCTTTCATTTTTTCTATTCAAAAATTATACATTACCTTGCAAAGGTACTTAGAAAAATTGAGAGTAAGCAAAGTTTTGGAATTTTTCTTAGTTGGACAAGCTGAAAATCCTACTTTTCGAGCTGATTTTTGCAAAAAACGACAAGTAAAGACTTGTTGTTAGGTACATTTTGGGAACAACTGAACAACGTTGGTCGTAAATTCCCCTCAATCTCAACTACATATCATAACCCTTTCATATTCTCGGTAGAAGTGCACAGTATATCATATTTCATCGAATGGAGCATTAACGCCCTCTTGTATCACACGCTCATATTCCTCTTGGTTAAAAGTATAGCAACGGCATTCTTTTGCCCTTGACGTATCGAACTTTTCATTTCTTGATATTTGAAGATATTTATAAAGCCTACATATCTTTTCTGTTGCGGTATAACTATCAACGTAGTTCTTACATAGCAAACAGTTTGGTATATGAAACTTATCATATCCAAGATATTTGGCAAATTCATAGATACCAAAAGCAACTGGGGTATGGAAACAAACCTCGTATATTGAGTATGGGTTAGACTTCTTCAATTCTTTACAATTACAGCAGTCTTGATAGCAACGTGTCTTTCCAGATTTATAGAGGACGTACCGAGAGAACTCTATCTCCGTGTTCATGCTTTCATTCATATAATCAGAGTTCTTGAATCCATATATCTGGATTTTTGATTCTGAGATTTGGTCGTATTCATCATCTTTTTGCTTGTCTTCTATAAAACCATTTGTAATTATCTTGTCTATATCTGATTCGTCTTCTATGATACATTCGATAATTTTGTTTCCACTATGCAACTTTTCTTGTTCACTTGCGTGAGTGACACAAAACTCGATGTAAATTGGAGGTCTTTGTGGAACTGTCGAAGAAAACAATTTCAAATCAGAACGTCTTTTGATTCCGTCATACGCAACTTCTTGTTCACACCTATCATAGTAGTCTTTCAGATTGAAAAGCCTTCTTTCCTTAGTATAGCAATAGTCATACTTTACAAACTTACACTGATTCTCATTAGGGCAATATGACCTGTATTCAAAGTCAAGATAAAAGTGTTCTGCATTCTGAAATGCGTATTGTACACGTTCCTTGGCAAGAAGATGCAACATTGATTCGTATGCCAAATCGCATTCCGAGCCAGACTGATGCGCAAAATGGTGAACACGAACCAATCCGTTGTTTTTGGCAACCAAAGGCTCTTTACAGGCAGGGCAGATGCAGTTGCAATCTTGCCCTGTCTGTACCTCATCGACATTGACAAAACGACCATCATTGGAAATCGCATATATAAGCATATGCGATTCATGCCTACGTTGTATCTTCCTCATAACAGTATTTTAATAGAACCTTCTTATCCACCGCTTTGATGTTTCCATACCCCATTGCACATGCCATTGTCTTCCTGTCACCTTATCAAGAAGAATGAATTGGTACATATTCTTCGTGGGGTACAACTCAAAAGTTCCACAGCCAGAACCAAGGGACAAGTCATCGCTGTTGATTGTGACAGAACCTTCATTGTCACTATCCAACGACCACTGCAATTGGTCTATCTTGCCAGTTGCAGTGTCCAACTTCAAGAAGGTATAGATGTTTTCTGTAGGATATAACTTAAACCTATTCATACCATTTATCCTAAATTCAATGCCTTCTAACTGCTTTGAAATATAAGCGAGAGTGGAATCACACACATTGTTTTTAGTTGTTTGAGAATAACCATTTATTGTAATGGTAATCAACGAAATAAACAAAACAAATTTCTTCATGCTAATTCTTTTTTAGTTCAACAAATTCTATTTTATATCCCATTGCTTTAGCGATTTTTGATAAGACATCTATGCCTGCAGACTGTTTTCCTTGCTCAATCCTACACAAGTTCGCAGCGTCTATTCCTGTTAGCATAGAAAGAGTTTTAGCTTCTATTTTTTTCTCTTCCCTTATTTCCTTTATTCTATTTCCTATTCTGATGCGTTCTTCATTTTTTGACGTACCGACACCAAGGGGCATTTCTAAAGAATGTCTGAGAAACCATCCTGTAAACACACTGAACAGATCATCCTTAGGAGACAAGTCAGGCTTTTGTTTAACCAATGCATTTATAGCTTTAAGATAGTATTCTTGTGCTTGCATTGGAAATACACTGCTGAAAAGCAACGTTGTTGTCTCTCCTGTCGAATGTTGTAATCTTATCTCCGACTGGTTTTGTCCTTTTGCTACAAATTCAATGTTCTCTATCATAGATATGTAATTTTGGTGCAAAGGTAACAATATATCTTGAATTGGCAAATAAAACAATTAAAAAATTGGCATAAATAACAATTATATTTGATTTCCCCTTTTCAAACAAAGGGAAAAGAAGGAAATAAGGATGACAGATTTAAGCTGATGACTGACACCTAAGACCCATCTATTCATCTTTCACGGCAAATAGTCTATATCGCATTGTGTATGATGTGGGTTCAAACAACCCCATCGGAGGAGCAAAGCCAAGACTATTCAGTTCTTCCATAGTTACGACAGGAAACGCACAGTTGTAGAGTCAAGGCAAAATCCAGCCTCCAGTTATATCCAGTTGTCTTCACTTGCTATGTTTTGTTTGCAATCGGTCAAAATGCCGTGTTAATGAATGTGAACGGCGAAATCGCCATTTGAAGCCTAATTTACCTTACTGAACCATTGTCTTTGGATATTACACACAAGTTTGCTTCCTTGTCTCATTTTGGGAACAATTTTATTATCAAACTCGAAATTCTATACTGTTTATCAATGACTTATGAGGATATTGTGCGTTTCGGAGGAAATTGTCAAGTATGTACCAGTCATGGTCAAGCTCTGCTATGCCATCGCCGGTGTAGTCGCCATTATCGGCGCCATCTCCGTTTACATCGCCATGAACAACGAAGAGCAGGATGTCAAAAAGAAGATCATGATGGTGGTTGGTGCATGTCTTTTCCTGATTGCAGCAGCACAGGCTCTTCCTTTGTTTTTCGGCATTGACGCATAAAAGTACCGAGGGATGAAAAGCAAGGAAACACGTTATCCGGACTATCCGCTGTTCAAGGGGCTGCAACGTCCTCTTGAAGTGATGGGATTGCAGGGCCGCTACATCTATTGGGCGGCAGGAACGGCAGGCGGAGCCATCGCGGGCTTCATAGCCGCTTACTGCCTTGCCGGATTCGTGGCCGGACTGGCCGCGCTGACAGTCATTCTGTCGGTGGGCATCGTGCTAATCATCTTCAAGCAGCGGAAAGGTCTGCACAGCAAGAGAACGGACCGAGGCGTGTTCGTCTATGCCTACTCGCGTAAGGTCTGACAAAATTAAACCATCACAGCAATGTGTGGCTATATTGAATGTTGAACGCGGGTAGGTTCGTATGAGATACGGGCCTACCCCTATTTAATTGAACGTATATTGAAATGACCCTATACATTATCCTGATTTTCGTTGCCTTATGCGCGGGTATGGCCATATCCGTCCATGCGTTCGGTACCGGAGGCAAGCGCAAGCGTATCTTCCAGGACATCTATTTCTCGGTGGAAGACACGGAAGGCGTGGGTGTCCTGTACACCAAGACGGGCGAATACTCCGCCGTGCTGAAGATCGAGAATCCGGTACAGAAGTATTCGGCGAACATAGACAGCTACTACGATTTCACGCATCTGTTCTCCGCCCTTGCCCTGACCTTGGGAGAAGGTTATGCCATTCACAAGCAGGACATCTTCGTGAGGAAGCGTTTTGTCAACGAGGATACCGGGAAGCAGGAGTTCCTTTCTGAATCGTATTTCCGGTATTTCAAGGGAAGGGCGTACACGGACAGCATGTGTTACCTGACCATCACGCAGGAAGCCAGGAAAAGCCGCCTTTTCTCGTTCGACAACAAGAAATGGCGTGATTTCCTTGTCAAGATCCGCAAGGTACAGGACCAGTTGCGGGACAGCGGCGTGCAGGCGCGTTTCCTGAACAAATCCGAGGCAAGCGATTACGTGGACCGGTATTTCGCCATGAACTTCAAGGACCGTATTATCTCGATGACGAACTTCAAGTCGGACGATGAGAGCGTCTCGATGGGTGACAAGCGCTGCAAGGTGTACAGTCTCGTGGACGTGGACTGCATCTCGCTGCCTTCGATGATCAGACCCTATACCAATATAGAAGTGAACAACACGGAAATGCCCGTGGATCTTGTCTCGGCCATTGACAGCATTCCGAATGCCGATACAGTGGTCTATAACCAGGTCATCTTCCTTCCCAACCAGAAGCGTGAACTTTCGCTGCTGGACAAGAAGAAGAACCGGCACGCGAGCATTCCCAACCCGAGCAACCAGGCAGCGGTCGAAGACATAAAACGTGTACAGGAGGTGATTGCCCGCGAGAGCAAGCAGCTCGTGTACAGCCATTTCAACCTTATAGTGGCCGTGTCCGGCGATACGGACCTACAGAAGTGTACGAATCATCTGGAGAATGCTTTCGGTAGAATGGGAATCCATATCTCCAAACGAGCCTACAACCAGCTGGAGCTGTTCGTCGGCTCGTTCCCGGGCAACTGCTACAGCCTGAATGAAGAGTATGACCGGTTCCTGACCCTATCGGACGCGGCGATGTGCCTGATGTACAAGGAACGTGTGCAGCACAGCGAAGACACCCCGGTGAAAGTCTATTACACTGACCGCCAGGGAGTGCCTGTCGCCATCGACATCACCGGCAAGGAAGGCAGACAGAAGCTGACGGACAACTCGAACTTTTTTGCCCTCGGACCGAGCGGTTCCGGGAAATCCTTCCACATGAACTCTGTTGTGCGCCAGCTGCACGAACAGGGTACGGACATCGTAATGGTCGATACCGGTAACTCCTACGAGGGATTGTGCGAGTATCTGGGAGGCAAGTATATCAGCTACACGGAGGAACGCCCCATCACGATGAACCCGTTCCGTATCCACAAGGAAGAGATGAACGTGGAAAAGACCGGCTTCCTGAAGAATCTTGTCCTGCTGATCTGGAAGGGCACGCAGGGAACAGTCACGAAGACGGAAGACCGTCTGGTGGAAAATGTAATCACCGATTATTACGATGCGTATTTCAACGGCTTCGACGGCTTCACGCCCATGCAGCGGGAAGACCTGAGAAAAAGCCTTGCCATAGACGAACGCAACCGTGACGGGAACCGTGAGGAAAGCGAGCAGGAACGGAACAGCCGTATCGAGTGCATGATAGACGAAATGGAACGCAGGCGCAAGGAGTTGAAGGTGGAAGAACTCTCGTTCAATTCATTTTACGAATACTCCGTCCAGCGTATTCCGGACATCTGTCACGAGAACCACATTTCGGGCATAGACCTCTCGACTTACCGCTACATGATGAAGGACTTCTACAGGGGCGGCAACCATGAAAAGACCCTGAACGAGAACATGGACAGTTCGCTGTTCGACGAGACCTTCGTGGTGTTCGAGATTGACAGTATAAAGGATGATCCGCTGCTGTTCCCGCTTGTCACGCTGATAATCATGGATGTGTTCCTGCAGAAGATGCGAATCAAGAAGAACCGCAAGGTGCTTGTCATCGAGGAAGCCTGGAAAGCCATTGCCAGTCCGCTGATGGCCGAGTACATCAAGTTCATGTACAAGACGGCCCGTAAGTTCTGGGCCAGCGTGGGCGTTGTGACACAGGAGATACAGGACATCATCGGCAGTCCCATCGTGAAGGAAGCCATCATCAACAACTCCGATGTGGTGATGCTGCTCGACCAGAGCAAGTTCCGTGAGCGTTTCGACGAGATCAAGGCGATACTGGGCTTGACGGATGTGGATTGCAAGAAGATATTCACGGTCAACCGATTGGAGAATAAGGAGGGACGAAGTTTCTTCCGAGAGGTGTTTATCCGACGGGGATCAACGAGCGGAGTGTATGGTGTGGAGGAACCGCATGAGTGCTACATGACCTACACCACCGAGCGAGCTGAGAAGGAGGCATTGAAACTCTATAAGCGAGAGCTGAAGTGCAGCCATCAGGAGGCTATCGAGCGGTATTGCAGGGACTGGGATGCAAGTGGCATCAGCAAGTCTTTGGCTTTCGCCCAAAAAGTGAACGAAGCAGGACAAGTGCTGAATATAGGTAACTCTTCTAAGGGTAAGCCTTTCTAAGCCTCATTATGCCTTTCTGGGAGTATGGGGGTTGGGATTAAAAGATCTGAAGTGGGCTTTGACAAAAACGGAGTAAAAACACCAGTCTGTTTTTCTGAGCCTTCGGCTTACTGCTGTGGTTCGCACTTCCCTTACGAGAGTGAACTCTCGACTGCTTTAGTAATGTTCAAAAAATAACTTCCGCAGAAAATCTGCGATCAAGAGCATCTGATGAGATAGTTCCATTTAGGGAGTTCATCATCAAAGACGATACGTCTGCTCTTCTTTGATTCGTAAGATTCTTCAATGGGTCTTTTCGTTTCATACGTTCTTTGATTTATTGTAGCGATAATGGAAAGTCCTTTCTTGGTGGTAGTTGTCTCAGCTCTGCTCCTCGCGTTCTCAATAGACATGAGCGGTGCTCCGCTCCAACTTCTTGAGATTGGACCAAACATACAATGTTCAATAGGGTTGTACTTAGAACAATATGGTGGGTAATGGAGCATAATGATATTGACACCGATTGTGGATGCAAGTTTCATAAGAGACTGTTTGACAATATGGTGCGAGCATGCATTAGAACCACCGCCATCACAAAGGATGCAAATCGTGTCCGCATTTGGATATCTCCACTGTAGATGCTCTTGCCATACCTGTATAAAATTGTCGCAGACAAACTCGGCAGTGTCATGGCTGGTTCCTAATGTAAGGTAGCCAGTATTTGCTCCGACATCATAGATGCCGTGTGGGACAATAGTTCCATCAGAAAAGGTCTTGAAATCATGGTCGTAGGCTTTGGGCTGCCCTTTGCATGAGACGGTTCCTTGACGCTTGAAATTTCCTATCATCTCCTTTTTCTTGGTGTCTATACTAAATATGGGAATGTTGTTGGATTCGCATTCGGAACGTACTTTCTGGATCTTTTCAAATTGCGCATTTCTGTCTTTTACATCTTTCAGAGTCAGTGCTTTGACAAAGGAACGTTCTTTGAAGCCTCTTGCCTTTTTCATCTGATTGACGGTATATCTGGATACTTTGATGCCATGTTCCTTGAACAACTCGATAATTTGAAGTACTGATATGGTTAGCCAAATGACGTTTTCGTCTTGCGGCAAGCCCGCAGTATATAAGGATGCAATTTTGTCAAAAAGGTCAAGATACTCAGGGTGTTTCTCCAATGTAGGAGTTCTCCCTCCACCGACTTTCCTGATACGTCCATCGGGAAAAGAGGCATTTGCATCAGTATCAAGCTCGTGCTTGCCACGATACAAAGTGTCACGACAAACACCAATAGCATTGCACACGTAGTTCACTCCATGACATCCCATGGAGTCAGCCTTGCTTGCTAGAAACTGACGGCGTTGACGCTCGTTGTATGTTTTCAGACACTTCATTTCTTTGTCGCTCAAAATACAATCTGTTGGAATCTTCGTGGCTTTCATAACGGACTGGTAATCAGTTATAAAGTTACGAATTTTCCTTCAGATTTTAAACTACAAGTAGTTAATAATCAATAAGTTAAGCAATAAAATATATGCTACACATAAGTATAAAAACGACATCTTTATATGGCTCTTTTGTCAGGTATTTGGCAATAGAACTAAACATAAACTGCAACAGAAAAATTGCGGAAGTTATTTTTTAAACATTACTATTGGATTTAGAAGGCTGTATCGTTACCATAGATGCGATTGGTTGTCTGCATAAAATTGTAAAGGAAGTCATTGAAAACAAGGGTGACTATCTTATTGCAGTTAAAGAGAACCAGCAAAAATTACATAAATCCTTAAGTAGTTGGTTTTCAGAGGTAGATATCGAGGGGGTAAAAAAAGAGGGCATGGTCACTATCCTCCTACAAGATACCAGTATTGCACACAAGAAAACCATGGACATGGACGAACGGAAAAGAGAACATGTAGGGTTATCTCGTATCAAAGTTTCACTGAAAAAATTGTCCATTGGGAAGGTGTTCGTTCTCTTGTTTATATAGAAAATGCAAGAACGAATAATAAGACTGGAGAAACAACTTCTAAAAACCATTATTATATTACTTCGTTGCCTATGGATGCAGAAACCATACTCAATGTAGCCAGAAAACATTGAGGGATAGAAAATAATCTGCATTGGCAGTTGGATGTTTCGTTTAATGAAGACAACCAAAAGAAGAAAAAGAACGCTGCCCAAAATATTTCTCTTGTTAATAAGATTGCTTTAGCAAGGATAAAACAAGATGAAACTAAGGGCAGCATGAAAGCAAAAAGAAAGAGAGCAGGATGGGACAGTTCTTTCCTTGCTAAATTGATGCCATAGAGTAATGCGTCGGCCCTAAAGTACATTTGCGTTATCGAACAAAAAGTCTTTGCTGAAAGCCAATACCTCCGACTTCGGCAG
>OHYN01000262.1_pt1 | contig 16981 bp, 17 predicted proteins | sample 1580251 | NCBI WGS metagenome assembly OHYN01 (sample SAMEA3882523, study PRJEB24775) | human gut metagenome | biome: human-associated habitat; feature: intestine environment; material: feces | place: Netherlands | collected 2009/2010
CTCGCTGTCCGACATCACCCAATAGAGCTGCGGGGAAATCATCCTTGAAAGCGGGATTTTTGCACTCGCTATCTGCCCTTGGAGCTGGTCTTGAGCTCCGGATTGCCATGCGTCCATAAAGGGGGAAAGGTAGTTTTCCAATGAGGGATAAGAGGTGAGAATCGTGAAAATGTCGGCATACGGTTTGTTAAGAAATTCTATCGCATGGGGGAAGGTGCAATACTTGCCGTCCTTGTAAATCCGCAAATACCAGATAATTGCCGCGAGCAGGATGATCGGTGACTCCACGAAGAAATCACCCTGTTTTTGAATCCAGGTTTTGTTCAAATTGAGCATTATCGTGTACGCACTTTCGTAGGCGTCACTGATATCCGCCATGAATTTGGGATTGATTGGATTGCACCTGTGCGAGCGTCGGGGGTCATCGAAATTGATGACGTAGAACTCCGGCTTCACCTTGTAATGTCCCCTGTATTTCAGCAGATGATTGTACGCGATTTCGGACAAGTCCGGAAATTTGTAATCATAAATATACATCGCGAAGGATTTCTCGATCTGCTGTTTTATGTAGTTGTTCACCACCGCGTAGGACTTCCCGCTGCCGGGCGTTCCGAGCACGATGGACGCACGAAAAACGTTTACAACGTTGATCCATCCGTCCCATTCCTTGCCCTGGTACACGAACTTGGTCGGCAAATTTACAGAATACTCGTTTTCCATCAAGCGTGTCTCCTGCATGAAACTCTCGTTGGCGGTATTGAACACGTCCTCCATCAGGTTGTGTTTCAGCATACGGCTTATCCATACGCCCGACATCAAAAGAAGGATGTACCCGGCGGTCAGCGTTACCGTGTAAATGGCGGCATTGACCGTAGGATTGAACGGCAAATCAAGCATCCACCAGTTCATGAAGAACAATACAAGCCCCGAAAGGAAGGCGGTATATATTTTCCGCCAGGTCATCTTCTGGTTTTTCACGCCCTTCGTGCCCAAACATGACAGCGCAAGGAATATGACGGCGAACACTTTTGTCACCAGCAGGTTGCTGAAAAGCCCCGCCGTCCTCTGGAAATTCAGGAGTATCTTATCGACCACTCCGATATTGATACCCGCATCCACGAATGCCCGGTAACAGAACCAATAGACGTGGATGACAACAAACACGATGGATATGGCACGCATGAACTCCATGACCTTGGCCAGTCCTCTCAAATCATCTTCCTGTTGCATAATAAACTGATTTTAATGTGAATAAATACTTTATCAAGATATACCCCGTGAGCGGCGTTTCTTTTTCTTCTTGCGATGCAGCCTGCGTGCAAGAGCCTCTTCCTGCGGGTCGGGACCGTTCGCTTCAAAGTCGAAGATCCCGAAAGCCTGTCCGATGGCATCTTCCATGCCGGCAGAGAAACTGCTTTGCCCGCTGATATCCGGTGTGGGAGCATCCAGGTCCGGGATATTGCCCGGTTCGTTGAACAGGCGTTCAAAGGCATTTGCCGAGAACTCCTTGCCGAGCCGCGAGCCGTTATAGACCTCCCGGTTCCTGTGGTCGATGAAAGTTGCGCCGTAAATGCGTCCTTCATCATTTTCACGGAATACCACATCTATTCCCTGCCTGTTGAGCAGACGGATGAAATCCTCCCGGTTGCCCCGGCAACCGTGCATGGCGAGTGCCACCCCGTTCCGTATCTTGGGTTGCCATTTCTTGTTCTTGTACTCACGGGCATTGTAGCCGATACGCTTTTCCAGTCCTTCATAACCGAAGCGTTTTCCGATAAGGGAGGACTTGATGGGCGTACATACCGGCTTGCCTGCATTGTCTGTCAGGGTATAGACAATGCCGTTGTAAGGTGTTCCTCCAAATTCGCCCCTGACCTGTTTCGCCTCGATGTTGAAGCAGGACAGCAACGCGCTGTACTCTCCGAATGATTGGAAACGGTAAGTGGAGAACACGCTTTTGAGGATGTTGGAAACTTGTTGCTTTACATCGCCATTCTGATAGTCCGCTTTCTTGAGGTACGGCTCCAACAGTTCCTTGCGTTTGTCCTCCACCTGCTTCAGTCCGAACTTGCGTTCCAGTTCCCGGCAGGCTTTCATCGAGCGGTTCCACTCGTAGGCGTCGTCAATCTTTTCCCCTTTCTCGTTCACGCAGGTGGAAACGATATGGATATGCCTGCGGTCTATGTCCTCGTGGATATACACGATGTAGGGCTGGTCGCCGTACCCCATTTTCTGCATATACTCCCTTGCCAGGTCTGCGAACTGGCTGTCGGTCAGCTTGTCGTCCGCCGAAGGGTTGAGCGATATGTGCAGCACCGGCTTCTCCGTGTTCCTGTTGGCAAGCAGGTAGTTCTCGAAAGCCCAGAGCGTGTTCCTCATGACATGCTCCGGATTGCCCGTGACATCGGCAATCATGCGGTTGCCCGAAATGATACGTGCCATGGACTCGTTCACTTTCTGCTGGTTATAGATGACAGCCCCATAGAGCGACACGCCCCTGTTGATTTTTGCCACCATGTCATTCCTCCTCCCTCTGTTTTCTGATAAGGTAGGTTTCTTCAAACTCACGGGTCAGCATGATGATCCGCTTGCCCAGCACCACCAGATCTATGGTCGCCTTTTCCAGATTGCGGAGCAGGGCGTATGCCCGTTTCTCCCCGAAGTTGTTCTTGATTGCCTTTACCGTCTGGTTGTAGTTGTTGCCGATGGTCTGGAACTGATGGTAGAAATTGGTAAGACGGACATAGTAGTCCATCGTCGCCTTGTCGATTCTGACCACCTTGATTTCCCTGTTAAGTAGTACCGATTTAATAAACCTTGCACGGTAAGCCATACCCGATTTCTGGAACGAGAGTTCAAATTGCGCGTTCTCCCGTGAGTTGAATTTGATACCGTAACGGTACACGGCAGGATCGGATTTTGATTTCCGGCCTGCACTTTTTCTTGTTTTTCTGTTCTTGTTTTCTTCCATACGCATTGATGTTTTTGTTTCTGATCTTCCGTCCCGGATTCACGACTTTGGAGTGAATCCCACCCCGAGCCGTCAGGCGAGCGGCAAGTTGTTTTGGGTTGCCCGAAATATTTCGGGCTGCCCAAAACACAACTTGCTATTACCGCTTGGTAATGAATTTTCCTTCGTCAAATTGTGTTTTGACCTTCAGCCTCATTCTTCGGCTTCGGAAAGCCCTCGCAGCCGTATCCGTTCCGTTGTCGGTGCAAAGTTATGGCGGTTTATCCTGTTGTAAAATAGCAAGTTATATGTAACATGATGACATATGGTGACACAGGTCGTCACCTCCTTTGAAACATGGTGGAAGTATGGGAAAATACCATTTTATTTGCAGCGTGAACGGTAAAACAAACCAATAGTCAAGTAACTGTCCGTTGTATTGCTGGTTAGCGAAAACACTTGTTGCAACAGGTGGGCAGTGATTGTTTACTTGCTTTGTTAGGGCAGATAACTATCGGTTGGTCGGTTTGCCGGTTGGTGAGCACAAAGCAACCGTATCACTAACAAACCATGTCACAAAGCAAACAACAGACAAGTAAAACAATAGTATAATAAACCATTAAAAAAGTTCAGTTATGAAGAAGAATCCGTTATTCGTTGCGGTCAGCAATCAAAAGGGTGGGGTCGGCAAAAGTACCATGTTGATAACGCTTGCCAGTCTCCTGAATTATTCGATGGGCAAGAATGTGGCCATCGTTGATTGTGACTCCACCCAGCGTAGCCTGTTCAATCTGAGGGAACGGGACATGGAGATGGTGGAGATAAACAAGAAGTACATGGTGTTGCTGGAGGAACAGAGACTCAGGGGATGTAGGATTTATCCTATCAGGCAGGCAAAACCGGAGAATGCACGCCAGGTGGCCGGAGAGTTGGCGGCAAAAGCAGATTTTGATATCGTTTTCATAGATCTGCCGGGATCTATGGACATATCCGGCGTTTTGCAGACCATTTTCAATGTGGATTATGTATTGACCCCCATTGCCGCTGACAATTTTGTCATGGACAGCAGTTTTGTCTTTGCCAAAAGCGTCATGAAGTGTGCGGAAAACCGAAATAACATTCCCTTAAAAGACGTGTTCCTGTTCTGGACCAAGGTCAAGAAAAGAAGCAACACCGAGGTGCTTGACAACTATATGGCACTGATGAAGAAACAGGGGTTGAAAATTCTGGATTCAATGATTCCCGATCTCTGCCGCTATGACAAGGAACTGTCATCCCGGACACGCACCTATTTCCGCTGTTCGCTCCTTCCACCGCCGGCAGGACAGCTTAAAGGCAGCGGATTGCAGGAACTGGCAAACGAACTGATTGTAAAATTTAACCTGTAATTGAGGTATGGCAAAGAATATAGTAAAAGTAAATGAAGAGGAAATCAGGGGGTATATGGTCGGTAACATTCCTGATGCCATTGAGAACGAGGATATCATAGTGGTTGAGGTTCCGGAAGAGGGAAACAATGAAAGGCAGGATACGGAAAAAGAAACTGCCCGGAAAAATTCCAAATCTTGCAATATGCCTAAAAGTGACAGTAACTTTCGTCAAAAGTATCTGGTGAATACCCCCATGCCCGGACGTATCCAGGTGTACCTGAACCGCAAGCTGTACGACGAGATAAAGAATTATCTCAATGTGATAGCTCCCGAAGTAAGTATTGCGAGCTATATCAGTAACATCATAGCCGAGCATATAGAACTCAACATCGAGGAAATCACCCGAATGTATAAAGACCGTTTTTCACCCCCTAAAATTCAATAGTCATGGAAACAACATTAATTTATTTTTCAGTAAAAGCCGTGTCGGCAACTTATATATTATATAAGGTATGGATGTTTATATTCAGTCCGAAAGTTTATAAATTCTGGAACAATCAGCTTCGTTATATGCGCATTGCACGTATCCGGTTATGGAAATCACGCAAAAAACGGATGGCGGAAAAAGCAAGGAAAGCCCGGTATAGGGCAAGACTGGACAAGGCTGAAGCATGGATCGCACAAGCGGAGAACGATATCCTTAAAGTCGGGCATGAAAAGAATACCGAAACGCAGCCGAATCCCCTGAACGAGTACAATGAAGTAATCGGCAAGACGAAGATAGTCTATCTTGAAGACCCGGAAGTGGCGAGAAAAATTCCCACACGTTCTGAGCCTATGAAAAAGGAACCCATAGAGGAGGATGAGGATATAAATCCGGATGACGTGATTGATGACTTTACTCCCAAAAAAGGACTGACAGAATCGGAAAAACGGGAACTTATGTCAAATGACGGGTGCGTTCCTGACCCGGATTTTTCAAGGGCATTGACTTTTGAGGAACTGAACAATGTCGCTGATGTGCTTATTTCGGGGACGGATGACAGAAAGAAAATCCGAAATGCTGCCGAAACCTTGTACCAACTTCAGGATACAGACCTGTTCAGGTTCTTTTCAACCGAATTGAGTACTCAAAGCCAATTGGAAAAACTGCTTAGGGAAAATATGCCAAATGGAAAAGAGACATCAAAACAGTCTTTGGAACAGATTGGAATTGATTGGAATAAATACATGTAAATATGGAATCGAATGAGAAAAACAAAAAAACAACAAGCAATGCCGAAGTCAGAAGCAGAATCTTTTGGCATAAAAAGAAATCCTGCAATTCGTGCCCCACGCATCTATCTATCTGAAGAAGAAGTCATCAGAATTATGCGGAAAGAAGCCGCTATCAAAAAGAAGATAGGAAATCTTATTGATAGTATGCTTTGTGATGATTCACAAATTTCAGCAATGGATAATATAAAAAATAAGACAGAGGCATTCGATATAGATGAATTCGTTTAATTGTTTCTTTTTGTTGTCATAGTTTCAGAAGGCATGTCGATGTGATATCGGTGTGCTTTCTCTATGTCAGATTCCTTTTCCGGTTCTGAGGTGTAGACAATGTATAAAACGTGTAAAATGAACAGAAGCGAAGTGTGAAAGCCGGCTTTCACACTTCGCTTTTCCATTCCAATACAGACAGCCGCTATTTCATCCTTTCATAAAGATTGAGACCGGTTTGCCGCTTTCAAACGCCTTGCTCACCGTGTAGTATGTTCCCCCTTTCGGCTAAAGATTCCCAATAGGCTATGACTGTATCCGCTTTACGCACCATGTATTCATTCCTGAGAAAGTAGCCGCGGAAACGGGGCTGCCTTTGCCGGAAGGAATGAAATTCCACTTTCTTCTTATCCCTGTTTTTCTGTTTAACATTGATGGAAAAGCCCTTTTTGAACAGCTCAAAATCTTCTTCCGATGTAACGTGATGTCATACGGTGTCACATATCGTATAGTCTGTAAATCAATAAATTAAGTGCTATATATTCGCAGTCGAAATGATTTTTTTGTCTCACTAATTAAAAGTTTCGACACATGAAAAAAAGATTCTTTTTGGCAGCCATGACGCTGCTGGTTTCAATGGGGGCATCCGCCCAGGGCAACGGTATCGGTGGAATTACGGAAGCTACCAATATGGTCACTTCGTATTTCGATCCCGGCACCAAGCTGATTTACGCCATCGGTGCCGTTATCGGCCTTATCGGAGGCGTGAAAGTCTATTCCAAGTTCTCGTCAGGCGACCCGGACACCTCAAAGACTGCCGCCAGCTGGTTCGGTGCGTGTATCTTCCTGATTGTCGCTGCCACCATCTTACGCTCATTCTTCCTGTAATATGGCGGAATTCAATGTCAACAAGGGGATTGGGCGCAGCCCGGAGTTCAAGGGACTCAAGAGCCAGTACCTGTTCATCTTTGCGGGAGGATTGCTCGCGTTGTTCGTAATCTTCGTCGTCATGTACATGGCAGGTATCGACCAGTGGGTCTGCATCGGTTTCGGGGTCGTTTCCGCATCGGTGCTGGTCTGGGGCACTTTCAGGATGAATTCGAAATACGGTGAATGGGGCCTTATGAAACTCCATGCGCTGCGCAGCCATCCCCGCTACATCATCAGCCGGAGAAAGTTCCTCCGGTTGTTTTCTCCAACCATTAAAAACAGAAAAGCATGAAAAACGTAATGAAAACAGCCACGCTGGAAAGCAAGTTTCCGCTGTTGGCCGTGGAGAACGGCTGCATCATCAGCAAGGATGCGGACATCACCGTGGCATACCGGGTGGAACTGCCGGAACTGTTCACGCTGACACGTGCCGAGTACGAGTCCATGCACTCCACCTGGGCAAAAGCGGTAAAGGTCTTGCCGAACTACAGCATCGTACACAAGCAGGACTTCTTCATCGAAGAGGGATATAAGCCGGATATCTGCAAGGAAGACCTGAGCTTTCTGAGCCGCAGTTTCGAACGCCATTTCAACGAGCGGCCGTATTTGCAGCATACCTGTTACCTGTTCCTTACGAAAACCACGAAGGAACACAGCCGGACAACCAGCAGTTTCAATGCACTTACAAGGGGATTCATTATCCCCAAGGAAATGCAGGACAAGGAAACCGTCACCCGGTTCATGGAGTGCTGCGGACAATTCGAACGCATCGTAAACGACAGCGGCCTGCTACGTATCATCCGCCTGACGGATGAGGAGATCATCGGGAGCAACAATTCCGCCGGCATCATCGAGAAATATTTTTCCATGTCGCAGGAAGATGCTACCTGCTTGCAGGATCTGTCACTCGGTGCCGGGGAAATGAAGGTGGGCGACAACTACCTGTGCCTTCATACGCTTTCCGATCCGGAAGACCTGCCGTCGAACGTGTCAACCGACTGCCAGTATGAAAGGCTCTCGACAGACCGGAGCGACTGCCGGCTGTCCTTTGCCGCACCGATAGGCATTCTGCTTACCTGCAACCATGTGGTGAACCAGTACCTCTTCATTGATGATTCGGCGGAAATTCTCAGGAAATTCGAGCAGACTGCACGGAACATGCACTCGCTTTCCCGTTACAGCCGTTCCAACCAGATCAACCGCGAATGGATTGAGGAGTACCTGAACGAGGCGCACAGCAAGGGGCTGACCTCCATCCGCGCACACTGCAACGTCATGGCTTGGAGCGATGACCGGGAAAAGTTGAAGCGCATCAAGAACGATGTAGGCAGCCAGCTGGCGTTGATGGAAGCCAAACCGCGCCACAACACGGTGGATGTGCCGACTCTGTTCTGGGCGGCAATACCCGGCAATGCCGGAGATTTCCCGTCCGAGGAGAGTTTCCACACCTTTATCGAGCAGGCCCTGTGCCTGTTCATCGGGGAAACCTCCTACAAGGACTCGCTCTCCCCGTTCGGCATCCGCATGGTGGACCGCCTGACCGGAAAACCCGTCCATTTGGATATTTCCGACCTGCCGATGAAGAACGGCACAATCACCAACCGGAACAAATTCATCCTCGGACCTTCGGGCAGCGGGAAATCTTTTTTCACCAACCACATGGTACGCCAGTATTACGAGCAGGGTGCGCATGTGCTGTTAGTGGATACCGGAAACTCCTATCAGGGACTATGCAGCCTTATCCATGCCAGGACACACGGCGAGGACGGGATTTATTTCACTTATGAAGAAAAAGATCCGATAGCTTTCAATCCTTTTTATGTGGAAGACGGGATTTTCGATATCGAGAAGAAAGAATCCATCAAGACGCTTATCCTTACCCTGTGGAAGCGTGACGACGAGCCGCCGACACGTGCCGAGGAGGTGGCACTATCCAATGCGGTCAATCTTTTTCTGGAGAAAATCCGCAGGGATAGCAGCATAAAACCCTCCTTCGATACCTTCTATGAGTTTATCCGTGACGAGTATCAGGATATCCTGAAAGAGAAGCGAACCCGTGAGAAGGATTTTGACGTGTGGGGATTCCTGAATGTGCTGGAACCTTATTACAAGGGTGGCGAGTATGACTTCCTGTTGAATTCCGACAGACAGCTTGATTTGCTTGGCAAACGGTTTATTGTCTTCGAGCTGGACAATATCCGTGACAACAAGGTGCTGCTTCCGATTGTCACCATCATCATCATGGAAACTTTCATCAGCAAGATGCGAAAGTTGAAAGGTATCCGAAAGATGATACTTATTGAGGAATGTTGGAAGGCATTGGCATCTGCCAATATGAGCAACTATATCCGCTACCTTTTCAAGACCGTCCGAAAGTTTTTCGGCGAGGCCGTGGTCGTGACCCAGGAAGTGGAGGACATCATTTCTTCTCCGATTGTCAAGGGCACCATCATTAATAATAGTGACTGTAAGATTCTCCTTGACCAGCGCAAGTATATGAACAAGTTCGATGAGATCCAGACCTTGCTCGGTCTGACCGACAAGGAGCGGGCGCAGATACTTTCCATCAACATGGCAAACAATCCTTCCCGAAAGTACAAGGAAGTGTGGATTGGTCTAGGAGGCTCACAGTCAGCAGTCTATGCCACCGAGGTGTCGCTTGAAGAATATATGTGCTACACCACTGAAGAAACGGAAAAACTGGAACTCATGCGCCTTACGGACAAACTCGGCGGCAACATAGAGCTTGCAATAAGGCAGCTCGCAGAGAGCAAACGTAACAGTAAGTAACATTCAAAAATCAAGAAAGACATGAAATTTACCGAATGGATAAGACATCGGATTGTCGGTCGCTTCCGGGAACCGGACTACCGGGAATTGCAGGAGATTGCTCAAAAAGCCAAACGTCTTGCCGGTGTGTACAATCACGGGGAACTTGCAAAGCTTATCCGGGAGTACAGTCATTCGGAAAAAGCTATTGAACAGATCGCCCTGCTGATAGCGAAATCCGAACCCTTCGATTCTCCCATATCAACGATGAACAAGGAATCCGTAGATATGATGGATGTATTGACGGATACTCCATTTATGGCGAAACACGGCTCTCAACTGACGGATATCCCACCATGGGAAGCCACATCAGTGCATGGTTTGTTCGCAATGTATACCATTATGCGTGATTGGGGATGTACGAAATATCCGATGAATAGAATTGAACGCCCGCCACATAGTGAAGTAATATCCGCAATAAGAATATTGGACTTCCAGAGAAAGAGCCGGGATGTATCTGAACTATGTGAACTCGCCTCATACAGCATGGTGCCATCGACCTACGTCAAGCTGCGCTATGGTATTGAGGACAAATGCAGTACCTATGAATGGCTCGAAAGCTATCTGATGGACAGGGATGACTGCTGCATTGAGCCTGATGTCAGGATGAACATTCCCCGTATAGAAGCCGAGATGTGCGCGGCGGCTGAAAAGGCGGTCGAGAATATCCCCGGAGTCCGTCTGCCGGACTTCTATCTTGAGGGACTTGACCGGGAGCTTGACAAATTGGGGCGTATCGCCGTGTCACCGGATGCTTCAAACGACCTTATCAATGTGCAACCGGATTTTCTGGTCAAATACGGTATTGACAAGACCGCAGCCCCGGAAGAACAATCCCGTCAGGCACAGAAAGCCTACAAAGAACTGGATAACAGATTAGTCCGGGTTACCAGCCGCAGACCTTATGCTGACGAATTCTTCGCATCCCTCAGACACGGGAAAGAAAAAGTGGCAGAGGTAGACCGTCCGAGACCGGTGCACAAGCCTATCCTCCGTAATCCGCCGTCCAAAGGGCGAAAAATGGGACTTTGACTTTCAACAGATTTTTATTCACCATTAAAACAGAAACATCATGAAAAAGAAAATTCTCATGCAGTGCATAGGCTGCTTCCTTGCCAGCCTCACAGCAAAAGCGCAATGGGTCGTGAGCGACCCGGGCAATCTGGCACAGGGCATCATCAATGCCGCCAAGAACATTGTTCACACGTCCTCCACAGCCACTAATATGGCGAATAATTTTCAGGAGACTGTAAAAATCTATAAGCAGGGCAAGGAGTATTACGACGGATTGCGCAAGGTCAAGAACCTTGTCCGGGATGCCCGCAAAGTCCAGCAGACCGTCCTGATGGTGGGAGATATCACGGACATCTATGTCACCAGCTTCGAGCGTATGCTCAGCGATCCGTATTTTACACCGGAAGAACTGAGTGCCATTGCCCTTGGGTACACCAAACTGCTGGAAGAAAGTGCCCACCTGCTGAACGACCTGAAGACGGTGGTCAACGAGAACGGCCTTTCGATGAACGACAAGGAACGTATGGACATTATCGACCGCTGCTACAACGACATGCTGCAAAACCGTAGCCTGGTGCAGTATTACACCAACAAGAACATCGGGGTGTCCTACCTGCGCGCCAAGAAACGGAACGACCTGGACCGCGTGATGGCACTCTACGGCTCACCGAACGAACGTTATTGGTAATTATTCCTAATCCGCTTTCATTATGTTATTGTTGGCTATAGATTTTGACAACCTGCATCAGATTTTACAGAATCTGTATGTGGAAATGATGCCGCTCTGCTCAAAGATGACCGGTGTGGCAAGAGGCCTTGCCGGTTTGGGAGCGCTTTTCTATGTGGCGTATCGTGTATGGCAGGCTCTGGCACGTGCCGAGTCTGTGGATGTCTTTCCACTTTTGCGTCCGTTCGCCTTGGGGCTTTGTATCATGTTCTTTCCGACACTCGTTCTGGGTACGCTGAACAGCATCCTCTCGCCCGTCGTGAAAGGGACCCATACCATATTGGAGTCGCAGACCTTTGACATGAACGAGTACAGGGCGCAGAAGGACAAGCTGGAGACTGAGGCGATGAAACGGAATCCCGAGACAGCCTATCTGGTCGACAAGGAGACTTTTGACAACAGGCTGGACGAGCTGGGCGCGTTTGACGCTATAGAAGCCTGCGGAATGTATGTGGACCGTGCCATGTACAACATGAAAAGGGCCGTGCAGAATTTCTTCCGCGAACTGCTGGAACTCCTGTTCAATGCGGCGGCGCTGGTCATCGACACGCTGAGGACATTCTTCCTGATCGTGCTTTCGATACTCGGTCCCGTTTCCTTTGCCATCTCCTGCTGGGACGGTTTCCAGGCTTCTCTCAGCCAGTGGTTCGTCCGCTACATCAGTATCTACCTGTGGCTTCCCGTAAGCGACCTGTTCAGCAGCGTGCTGGCGAGAATCCAGGTATTGATGCTGCAGAGGGACATCGAACAGCTTTCCGACCCGGATTTCATCCCCGACAGCTCAAACGGGGTTTACATCACTTTCCTCATTATCGGCATCATCGGGTATTTCACCATCCCGACCGTATCGAACTGGATTGTGCAGGCCGGAGGCGGTGCGGGCAATTATGGAAAGAACGTGAACCAGGCGGCATCCAAGACAGGCTCCGTGGTGGCCGGGACTGCCGGAGCGGCGGTGGGAAACATTGCCGGCAGGCTTATCAAGTAATAACAGTATAAAACATTTACAGAATGGAATTCAAATCATTGAAAAATATCGAGACCAGCTTCCGAGACCTGCGTCTGTTCGGAATCGTCTATCTGTGTGTATGCACCCTGCTTGTGGGATTTTCCGTATGGAAGGCTTACAGCTTCGCGGAAGCGCAACGGGAGAAGATTTATGTGCTGGATGAAGGCAAGTCACTGATGCTGGCCCTTTCACAAGACCTGGAGCAGAACCGCCCGGTAGAGGCAAGGGAGCATGTCAGACGGTTCCACGAACTGTTCTTTACGCTCTCGCCTGACAAGAATGCGATTGAAGGCAATATCCGGAGGGCCATGTTCCTCAGTGACCGTTCCGCCTATGCCCATTATGTGGATCTGGCAGAGCAGGGATATTACAACCGGATAATTTCCGGTAACGTGAACCAGCGTGTAGGGATTGACAGCGTCAAGTGCGATTTCCATACCTATCCGTATGAGGTCGTGACCTACGCGAAGCTTTCCATTATCAGGGAGAAGAGCGTGACCGAGCGCAGCCTCGTCACGCGGGGCAGGCTGCTGAACTCCATCCGCAGCGACAATAATCCGCACGGCTTCATCCTCGAAGCTTTCCGTGTGGTGGAGAACAGGGATATAAGAGTGTATGACCGTTAAAATTCAGAATGTATGAAAAAGATGTTTGTAAAAATCAAGGAATCCGTGGAAGAAAAGCTGCGGAAGCTGTGTTCCGGGCTTAGCCCGGAAAAGAGAGTGCCGGCAATTGTCGTGCTGGCTGCCCTGTTTGCCATCGGAAATTTCTATATGATTTTCCGTGCCATCCATGACATCGGACGGGAGGATGTACGGCCGGAAATCATAGAGATACCCCCGATGGAAATTCCGGATATCGTTCCTGCCGATACACTCCCGGATAAAAGGGTGCAGGAAATGGAAGAGTTTTTTAACCGATTCAATCAGAAAGAAAATGGGTAATGATGTCAATAAATTGAAACAGAGGCTGGAAATCAGGAAATACCTGGTTTTTGCCGGGATGTTCCTCCTGTTCCTCGGGGCGATGTGGCTCATTTTCGCACCGTCCGAAGAGGAAAAAAGGAAAGAGGAAAAAAATGCGGGATTCAACACCGAGCTTCCCGATCCGAGGGGAGCGGGCATAGAAGGGGACAAGATTGCCGCCTATGAGCGGGCTGACATGAAACGCAAACAGACGGAAAAACTGCGTACGCTGGAGGATTTCTCCGAGATGGCAGATGGGAACTCCGGGACTGTCGTGGAATTGTCACCGGATGCGGATGCCAAGGATGGCAGTCCACGTGAAGGTGACAGAAGGAATGAAGCCTGTTCTTCATCCGTCTCCGCCTACAATGACATCAACAGGACGCTCGGCAACTTTTACGAGTCGCCTCAGGAAGATCCGGAGAAGGAGGCTTTGAAAGCCGAGGTGGAACAACTCAAGCAGGCGGTCGCCACACAGAACGCGCAGCCGGGTTACGAGGAGCAGGTGGCTCTCTTGGAAAAATCCTATGAGCTTGCGGCCAGGTATATGCCGGGCAATGGCGGTGTGAATACGGACAGCCGTTCCGATAATGAAAGTCCCGGGCGGAACGGAAAGGCGAAAGCCGTTCCCGTGGGACTGGTTTCCACACCGGTGGTATCATCGTTGCCGCAGCCTGTCAGTGATTCTATACAGCTTACGGGAATGGCACAACCGGAAAGATTCCACACGCCAATCGGTAATAAAGAAGAGAGAAACGTGAGGAATACCATCCGGGCCTGCATCCACGGGGACCAGACCGTCATCAGCGGTCAGGGAGTGAGGATGAGACTGCTGGAGCCGATGCGTGTAGGGAAGCATATCCTGCCCAAAAACTCCCTGCTTACCGGAGAAGGGCGCATACAGGGTGAAAGGCTTCACGTCAATATCCTTCAGGTGGAATATGGCGGTACCATCATCCCCGTGGAACTTGCCGTGTATGACAATGACGGGCAGGGCGGCATCTTCATTCCGGGGTCAATGGAGGCTAACGCCGTCAGGGAGGTTGCCGCCAATCTGGGGCAGAATCTCGGCACGAGCATCTCCATCACCAACCAGTCGGCAGGCGACCAGCTGCTTTCCGAACTCGGAAAGGGTGCCATACAAGGTGTCTCGCAGTATATATTCCGGAAGATGCGTGAGGAGAAGGTGCATCTCAAGTCAGGCTATACCCTGATGCTTTATCAAGACAACGATCAATAACAATCCATTAAAATTCAATCGACATGAAAAAGTTTTTTGTAATGCTTGCCCTTGCATGGGGCATCATGGGCGCCTTTGCCCAGACTGAAACCGACAGTGCAGCGGTAGTAAACAAAGGAATCACACCGGTCAAGGATGTGTATCCTCAAAAAGAGGAGGACGGAGACCTCTATCACGGTCTGACCCGTAAACTCACCTTTGACAGGATGATACCTCCATACGGGCTGGAAGTGACCTATGGAAAGACCACGCACATCATTTTCCCGTCATCGGTGCGTTATGTGGACCTCGGTTCTCCGAACCTCATTGCAGGCAAGGCGGACGGTGCGGAGAATGTCATCCGTGTAAAGGCCACCGTGAAGGACTTCCGTGAGGAAACCAACATGTCCGTGATTACCGAAAGCGGAAGTTTTTACACCTTCAATGTGAAGTATGCGGAAGAGCCGCTGCTGCTGAATATCGAGATGAAGGATTTCATTCATGACGGAAGTGAGGTGAACCGCCCCAACAACGCCCTTGACATCTACCTGAAGGAATTGGGCTGTGAATCGCCTAAATTGGTACACCTTATCTCGAAGTCCATCCACAAGGACAACAGACGGCACATCAAGCATATCGGGTGCAAGGCGTTCGGCATCCAGTACCTGCTCCGCGGACTCTATACGCACAACGGTCTGCTTTATTTTCATACACAGATAAAGAACCGCTCCAACGTGCCTTATGAGGTGGATTTCGTGACTTTTAAAATTGTGGACAAGAAGCTGATGAAACGTACCGCCATCCAGGAACAGGTGATATTCCCACTGCGTGCTTACGACTATGTAACGTCCGTCGCGGGAAAAAAGGACGGGCGCACCGTTTTTGTCTTCGACAAATTCACCATCCCCTCGGACAAGGTGCTGATGGTGGAGATGCACGAGAAAGGCGGTGGCAGACACCAGACCTTCACCGTGGAAAGTGAGGACATCGTGAGAGCCGGGGTTATCAACGAACTTAAAGTGAAGTAGCCATGAAGAAGTATCTGTTCCTTTTTGTTACAGCCGTGTCGCTTGCCCTGTTTTCAGGGCGGGCGCACGCCCAGCGGTACCTGCCCGGGATGAAGGGCGTGGAATTGCGCGGAGGATTTGCGAACGGCTCAAAGTCCCCCTTGAATTATTATACCGGATTTGCCGTTTCCGGATACACCCCAAAAGCCAACCGCTGGGTCATAGGCGCCGAGTATCTGATGAAGAACTACGGGTATCGGAATGCGAATGTGCCCTGCGCACAATTTACGGCAGAAGGCGGCTATTACCTGAAATTCCTGTCTGATCCGACAAAGACGGTCTTCCTCTCGGTCGGCGGTTCCGCACTGGCCGGCTATGAGACCGTGAACTGGGGCGAGAGGATGCTGTATGACGGTTCGAGGCTGCTCGCCAAGGATGCGTTTGTCTATGGCGGCGCGATAACCCTGGAGCTTGAGGCATACCTGACAGACCGCATCGTCCTTCTTGCCGGTATCCGGGAACGTGTATTGTGGGGAAGCTCGCTGGACCTGTTCACGACACAGTTCGGTCTGGGCGTAAAATTCATAATCCATTAAAACCGTACCGCTTATGACTATAGAAGAGATAAGAGACATTCCTATCGCCGTTTTTCTGGCACGGATGGGATATGAACCGGCAAGAAGACGGGGGGATGAATATTGGTATCTGGCCCCGTATCGGGAGGAGCGCACCGCCTCGTTCCAGCTGAATGTCCGTAAAGATATATGGCATGACTTCGGTACCGGACAGGGAGGCGACATATTCACCCTTGCGGGGGAGTTTATCGGCAGCGGGGATTTCAAGGCGCAGGCCAGGTTCATAACAGAGATATGGGGTGGTCTTGCTCCCGAACACAAGACCGTTTTCCGCTCCGGGGAAAATGACAGGGAGGATTCCCATAGGCAGGAAAGTTTCACGAAGGTACAGTCAGGACCGCTGCACAACAGAGTCCTGCTCCGTTATTTGGCGGAACGTGGCATTAGCGGTGATGTGGCTATGCCGAACTGCAAGGAGATCAGGTACACCTTGCACGGGAAGCGGTATTTCGCCATCGGTTTCAGGAATGTCAGCGGTGGATACGAGGTGCGCAACCGCTTTTTTAAGGCCAGTCTCTCCCCGAAAGACATTTCGCTGATGGACAACGGTTCGGATACTTGCAATCTCTTCGAGGGGTTTATCGACTGCCTCTCGTGGATGCAACTCGAATTGGGATGTGGCGACGACTATCTCGTACTGAACTCGGTGGCATTGCTGGAACGCTCGTTCCCCGTTCTTGACAGGTATGAGAGAGTCAACTGTTACCTGGACCGGGACGAAGCCGGACGGCGCACGCTGGAGGCTCTCCGCAAACGCTACGCGGATAAAATAGTGGACTGTTCCTCTTTGTACAAAGGATACAAGGATCTGAACGAATACCTGCAGAACAAGTTTCTGTAA
>OHYN01000280.1_pt1 | contig 16623 bp, 10 predicted proteins | sample 1580251 | NCBI WGS metagenome assembly OHYN01 (sample SAMEA3882523, study PRJEB24775) | human gut metagenome | biome: human-associated habitat; feature: intestine environment; material: feces | place: Netherlands | collected 2009/2010
ATAATAAATCTATGGCAGTGGTGGTGAAAATGGCCGGAACATCTCCTGAATTATATAGCTGTATTGCTCCATTGGTGATGAATCCGGAAATTATTAAGTATAATCATAATTATCCTTTTAAAACCAGTGAATCATTCGTTTGGTTTGTGGCATTTTCGGACGAAGACAATCATGTTTTTGGCTTTTTTCCTGTGGAAATACGGAAAAAATCTGCCATAATCAACAATTATTATGTGGAAGAGGATGCAAAGGATGTGTTTTTGAGCTTATTGGAAGCTGTGACAAATGAATTTCTAACTACGGGAAAAGAGTTGGAAGCAGTAGTCCAAAAGCCTCATGAATCTTATTTCCGGGCGCAGGGATTTGAAATAGTACGTGCGTGGAGTTTGTACCTTAAAATGAAGAAAACGTATGAAGAAGAATGAGAACGTGAAAAATGTGTACGAACTGACACAAGAACGTCTGGCTGTACTTTTCAAGGAGTTTGACAATATTTACGTGTCATTTTCCGGTGGGAAGGATAGTGGAGTACTGCTGAATCTTTGCATTGATTATATACGCCGGAACAACTTGAAGATAAAGCTTGGTGTATTTTTCATGGATTATGAGGTGCAGTATGACCATACCATCGCATTTATCAATCGCATTTTGGAAAATAATAAGGACATACTGGAGGTATATCGGATTTGTGTTCCCTTTAAAGTGAGAACCTGTACTTCCATGTACCAGCATTATTGGCGTCCATGGGATGAGGCCCTTCGTGACATCTGGGTACGAGAGATGCCGGAAGGGGTTATGAAGGCGGGAGATTTTGCTTTTTTCCATGACAACATGTGGGATTATGAGTTTCAGTTACGTTTTGCCGCCTGGTTGCATGAAAAGAAAAAGGCTGTCCGTACGGCTTGTCTGGTGGGTATACGTACACAGGAAAGTTACAATCGCTGGCGAACCATTTATGGCGGTTTGAAGCAGCAGCTTTATCACAACTATCAGTGGACTTCCAAAATTGCCAACGATGTATTTAATCTGTACCCCATTTATGACTGGAAAACTACGGACATTTGGACTGCTAATGGAAAGTTTGGTTGGGATTAATCGTTTGTATGACCTTTATTATTACGCAGGTGTAAGTCTGGAACGTCAGCGAGTGGCCAGTCCGTTCATTGGTGAAGCCATTGAAAGTCTGCATTTATACAAGGTGATTGAGCCGGATACCTGGGGGCGCATGATTGGACGTGTGAACGGGGTTAATTTCTCTGCCATTTATGGCGGTACACATGCGATGGGATACGGTTCAGTCAAGTTGCCGGAAGGGCATACATGGAAATCGTTTATGGAGTTTCTGCTTTCTACACTCCCGGAGGAAACCCGCAGGGGATATTTGAGTAAGCTTCATACCAGCATAAAGTTCTGGAGAACGAAAGGGGGCTGCCTGAGTGATGAGACCATAGCCAAACTCGAAAGCATGAATATCCCAATCACGGTGAGAAATAAGAGCAATTACAAGACGACCAAGCGTCCGGTGATGATGGATTATTTGGATGATATTGATATTGCAGAGTTCAGAGAAATTCCTACTTACAAGCGTATGTGTCTGTGCATATTGCGCAATGATTATGCCTGTAAATATATGGGGTTTGCCGTAAGTAAGGAAGAGAAAAAGATGAAAGATTATATTTTACAACAATATAAGAAGATATGGACATAGAAGAGAGAACAAGTCCGGTTTACCATGTAAAAGCCGTACCGGTGGAGAAGGTGTGTGCCAACAATTATAATCCGAATGTGGTGGCTCCTCCAGAAATGAAACTGCTGGAATTGTCTATCTGGGAAGACGGTTTCACGATGCCTTGTGTATGCTATTATGACAAGGAAAATGACAAGTATATTATTGTAGATGGTTTCCACCGCTATCAGGTATTGAAAACTTCGCAGCGGATTTATGAGCGGGAGAAAGGTATGCTTCCGGTGGTAGTGATTGACAAGGATTTGTCCAACCGTATGGGCTCTACCATCCGTCATAATCGTGCTCGAGGTACTCATGACATCGGATTGATGACGAATATCGTGGCAGAATTGACTCAGGCTGGTATGTCGGATAAATGGATTATGAAAAATATAGGTATGGATAAGGATGAACTGCTTCGCTTGAAACAGGTATCGGGTTTGGCATCCTTGTTTGCCGACAAGGATTTTTCTATCCCCACTCCCCAGTCCATTTTACCAGAGAGTGAAGAGTAAAGTTGCTTTAGTATATAAAGTAGCCTAAAATACCACTGCATACAATCAGCAGAATCGGATTTACTTTGTATCGGTTGGAAGCAATGAAACATCCGATAAAAAGCAGGATGCTGATGACAACCTGATATGTGTCTGTTCCGAAGTTTTCTCCGTTCATCAATACGAGAGCGGCTGCCGCAAGAAGTCCGACTACTCCGGGACGCAGTCCATTAAACACAGCTTCTACTGCCGGATGGCGTTGGTATTTCAGGAAAAAACGGCTGATAAATATCATGAGTATAAACGAGGGCAGTACCACTGAGAAGGTGGCTACCGTAGAGCCTAATATGCCGACTGCGTGCGAGTAGCCGGCATTTACCATAGCCGTATAACCTACGTAGGTCGCAGAATTGATACCGATAGGACCGGGAGCCATTCGTAACGGGTGACTACCTCTCCTTGTATCATGGAAATCATGGCGTAACCTCCGCCAAATCCGAATAAGCCTATTTTGAAAAACGTATAGAATAGTTTCAGTAATAAAAGTACCATAGTTTATCTCCTTTTAGTTATATTTCTTTTGGTAGCGTCCATACAGGTAACCTCCTAATCCGCTGAGGATGATGACGTAGATAGGCGAAAAGCCAAGAAGCCATATCAGTAGTGCCGAAACCACCGGAATCCAGATGTTGTATCGGTTGATACGGGCTGATTTTGCCATTTTGAAGGTAGGAGCTGCAATCAAGGCTACTACCGTAGGGCGGATGCCTTTGAACACATGTTCCACAGCTTCCACATGCTGGAATTGTCTGAAGAATAGAGCGATGGTCAGAATAATGAGAAAGGAGGGAAGTATGGTGCCAAGTGCCATCCAGAAAGCTCCCCAGAACCCTTTCAGTTTGTAGCCGATAAAGATGGCAATGTTGACGGCAAAGATGCCCGGCACGGTTTGCGCCAGTGCCATCAAGTCCAGAAAGTCTTCCTTTTTCACCCATTTTCGTTTGTCTACCAGGTCGGCTTCTATCAAGGGAACCATGGCATATCCTCCTCCTATGGTGAATAATCCTATCCGGAAGAAGATGAGAAATGCTCTTAAATAGAAATTCATGTTATTGCGTTTAGTTCTTTTTCATATAAATGCTTGGGGGTACCCCATAAAACTTTTTAAAGGTATCCGTAAAATATTTGGGGTCGGCAAAGCACATTTTGTCTGAAACCTCGGCTACCGTATAGCGCTGGCTCTTTAACATCAGAGCGGCTTCCTGCATTCGGATGTTACGGATAAATTCAGCAGGGGCAATGCCCGTCAAAGCCTTAATTTTGTTGTAGAAGCTGGTGCGGCTCATGTTGACCGAAGCGCACAAGGTATCTACATTGAAGTTCTTGCCTAATCCTTCCTTGACCAGTTCGGTCACTTTCTGGATAAACTCATCGTCCAGACTTGTAGGTAATTCTACGGCAGGAGCTTCCTCCGGCAATGCTGTGACAGCCGATTTGAAACGATTGCGCAGCATCTTCCGGTTTTCTATCAGCGTGTGTATGGTAGCTTTCAATATGTGTACGTCAAAGGGTTTCACTAAATATTGGTCGGCCTTGATTTCCAGTCCTTCTAAAATATGCTCCTTGTCACCAAGTGCGGTGAGCAGAATGATAGGGATGTGACTGGTTTCCATCTGACTTTTTACTATCTGACACATCTTCTTGCCATCCATTACCGGCATCATGATGTCGGAAAGAATCAGGTCGGGCTGACGTTCATTGACGAAGTCGAGCGCTTCTTGTCCGTTGCCTACACCTTCCACCTGGTAGGTGTCCGACAGGCTGTGGATAATGAATGACCGCAGCGGAGCATTGTCTTCCACAACCAGTATTAATGGAGCCTGCTCGTTTGTCTGTGAGTCGGTAAACTGGATGTCGGTCGTGATGTTTCCTGCTGTTTCTTGTTCTACAGGCAGTACTTTATCGGTACTCTCATTTTCCTCCTTTTTATATTGATAGTTTTTACTTCGTATCGGGAAGGTTAGTTGGAAGGTTGTACCCACATTTTCGGTGCTGGTAAATGAAATCTTACCTTCGTGATTTTCAATCAGACGGTACGTCAGCAGCATGCCGATGCCGCATCCGGTAGTAGTCTGGTTGGCCGTATTATATCCTCTGAACAAATATTTGAAGAGCTTCTTCTGGTCTTCCTTGTTCATTCCTATACCTGTGTCCGAGAGGAAAAGTGTCCATGTATTTTTGTTGCTTTCCGCTTTTAATGATACACGTCCGCCTTGTGGCGTATATTTTAAGGCATTGGAAAGCAGGTTTCGCAAAATGGAATCCATCTTGCTTGTATCAATCCACACATCCAGGCTGTCGAACGAACTTTCGTAAGAAAGCGTGATATCCTTTTGACGGGCAAAACTATCAAACTGATGCATATAGTTGCTCAGATAATGATTCAGTTCATGCGTTGTCACGATGGTCTGTGGGGAATACAATTCTTCCTTCTGGAAATTGATCAGGTTATTGGCCAGCTCTGCCAGGTTTTCCGTACTCTGCATAGCCAGTTGGATGTTCTTTTGCCCGTTTTCACTCAGACTTTCCTTTTCCATGATTTCACTCAGAGGAGCCTTGATCATGGTCAGCGGAGTGCGTATGTCGTGCGCGGCATGCGTGAAGAAATTGATTTTTTCTTCCGAAGTCTTCCGTTCGCGCTTGATAATCTGATAGCGCAGGAAGGAGTATGCCGCTCCGATAATGAACAGGGCATAAATCAGGAATGCCCAGAAGGTGAGCCAGAAAGGACGTTCTACCAGGATTTGTATTTCCCTTTCTTCCAGTATCTGCTGGTTGTCGAGTAGAATGGAGCGTACCTTCAGCGTATAGTTTCCCGGCGATAAGTTGGTATACCGTATGGTTCCGTTGCTGGTGGGAGGCGTCCACTGGTCATAGAACCCTTCCAGTTTCCAGCTGTATAGAATGCTCGACGGATTGTCGAAATTGATGGAAGACACATCCATGGAAAACGTGTTCTGGTCGTATTTCAATTGGATGAAATTAGTCTCGTCCAGAATTTTTGTCAAAGGAGAATTCTTTTCCATCGGGTGCACCGGATGATACATGATGTTCAGGTTAGAGAATACCATGTGGCTGGAAAAGCTTGAGGGCAGTTCCAGGCTGTCGGGCAGAATGATGACACCTTCGTTGCTTCCAAAAATCAGCTGACCGTTTCGGGTATGTATTCCGGCAGTCGGATTGAAGTTTGCTCCTTGCAATCCCTGTTCTCGTGTCCAGTTGGTAAAGGTCTGTTCTTTCTGGTTGTAGAAAGAAAGTCCGTTTTCTGTTCCTAAAAACAGATTCCCGTTTTTGTCCGGAACAATACTGTAGATATTGTTGGTCTGTAAGCCGCTGTTGTCGGCCATGCAGTGTGTGATTTCATTCGTTTGATTATCAATGATAAACAATCCGTTTCCGTAGGTTCCAACATAGGTCTTTTTCAAGTCGGGAGTATTGTAGATTGCGTTGATACAGCCGAAATCTTCTTTTTCCATGTAAGGATACAGTTGTCGTTTCGTTTTATCGAATACATATAATCCTTGTATGGTTCCTACCCAGAAGGAATTTTCATTTCTTTCTAAAAGATACGTGATAGGGTAGGAGCTGCTGTATTCCTGCTTTTCCTGTGTGCGTGTGTCAAAGCTTTTCAGGCTGTAGAATCCTCCACTCCAGATAACTTCATTCTTGTCTTTTATCAGTCCGCGGATGTATTTGTCCGGGGTTTCACGTGCCTGCGATTTTCCTTGCTGATGGAAGGTCGTAGTTCCGGCCTTCTTGTCTATGCGGAAGATACCGGACATATAGCCTCCGGCCAGGATGATTCCCGGTCTTATTTCGCATACGGACAAGAAGATATGGTTTTCATATTGAGGAAGCTCCTTTTCCGTGCAATAGCTTTTCCACTTCTTTTCACTTGTGTCATAACAGCTTATTCCGTTGCAAGTGGCATACCATATATCTCCTTCAGAATCCTCCATGATGCCGTTGATACAGTCGTTTGACAAGGTGTTGCTGCTGTTTGGTGCATGTTTGAACCATTGGTATTTCGGATATTTTTCGGAATAGATGGTAATGCCGATAGGATAAATCACGTTCCAGATACGGTTGCTCTGGTCCATGTAAATATCCTTGATGATGCTTCCGTTCATCTTGTTGAAGCTCTCATTGTCTTCTTTTAAGAAATGAGAAAGTTCTTTTTTCTTGACATTCAGCTTGTACACTCCGTCACCATCGGTTGCAATGAACACTTCATCCAGGTTTTTCCGGTTGGGAGTGATAGTGTTTACTCCGATGTCTTTCAGGTGTTTTCCGAGGTCTGTCAGCTCTCCGCTTTCAGGGGTATAAATAAACAGCTTATCAAGCAAGGCATTGATGATAAGCTTGTTGGTAGGCTTATGATAATAAATGTAATCAATGATGTTGATATTGGAAATATCAATTTTCCGTACGTTGGTTAATTCTCCTTTGTTCAGGGTAGCTGAATACAAGGTTTGTTCGGTCGAAATAAAATAGTTATTTCCCTTAGCCTGTGTGATGCAGGTTACTTTTCCTGGAATTTTATGACTTATTTTTCTGGTCTTCTGAGTATCTCCATTGTAAATGTACTGATAACCTTCTGTGCAGAACCAGATATTTTTTTCTTCGTCCAGATAAATACAGGTGATGGGACACTTTTGAGTTTCCGGATACTGTTCATGCAAATCGAACACCAGCTGGAAGGAGTCTCTGGCCTCATTCAGATTAAATACCAGTCCGTCTTTTCCAATTTCCCATAACTTCTTTTCTCTGTCAGTCTTTAAAATATTCAGATTTGGGAAACAGTTGACAACTGTTCCATTTTTAATCAGCGGATAGTGTGTAAACTGCTTTCCGTTATAGCGGTCTATACCCTTGTGGGTAAGAATCCAGATGTAATCATATTCTCCTTGTTGAATAGAGAGAACTCTACGGCTGCTGAGTCCGTCTGCTATACCGATATATTGAAATATTTGTGCCTCTGAACGTGTGTATATGACAGATAATAGAAGGCAAATGAGATAAATAAATTTCTGCATAATACTTTTGTTGATAAGTGCAAATTTCGGAAAAAACAATCTCTTATCAAAATAATACGGAGCTTTATGTAGAAATAGAAAATAAAAAAGGCATGACCGAAAAGTCATGCCTTGAAATATTTACGATAAAGTATTTATACATTATTTATCGCCACGGATAGCTGCGATACCCGGAAGGATTTTACCTTCGATAGCTTCGAGCAATGCACCACCACCAGTTGAGATGTAAGATACCTGGTCAGCCATACCGAACTTGTTGATACAAGCTACAGAGTCACCACCACCGATCAATGAGAATGCACCTTCTTTAGTAGCTTCAGCAATAGCTTCAGCAATTACTTTAGAACCACCAGCGAAGTTGTCCATTTCGAATACACCGGCAGGACCGTTCCACAGGATAGTCTTAGCACCCTTGATAGCAGCTTTGAATTCTTCGCGAGTCTTAGGACCTGCATCCAGACCCATCCATCCGTCAGGAATGTTCTTGTCGTCACAAACCTGAGTGTTTGCATCGTTAGCAAATTTGTCAGCAGCGATACAGTCGCAACCCAGAACCAAGTTTACACCTTTAGCTTTAGCCTTAGCCATGATTTCCAAAGCCAGATCCAGTTTGTCATCTTCTACCAATGAGTTACCGATCTTACCACCCTGAGCTTTAGCGAAAGTAAATGCCATACCACCGCAAAGGATCAGGTTATCTACTTTGTCCATCAAGTTTTCGATGATACCGATCTTAGTAGAAACTTTAGAACCACCCATGATAGCAGTGAACGGACGTTTGATGTCTTTCAATACGTTGTCAACAGCCTGTACTTCTTTTTCCATCAGGTAGCCCAACATCTTGTGGTCAGCATCGAAGTAGTCAGCGATAACAGCTGTAGAAGCGTGTTTACGGTGAGCAGTACCGAATGCGTCCATTACGTAGCAGTCAGCGTAAGAAGCCAAAGTCTTAGCGAATTCTTTCTGAGAAGCCTTCATTGCTTTCTTAGCGTCTTCGTAAGCAGGATCTTCTTTTTCGATACCTACAGGCTTACCTTCTTCTTCCGGATAGAAACGGAGGTTTTCAAGCAGCAATACTTCACCCGGTTTCAAAGCAGCAGCAGCTTCCTGAGCTTTAGCACAGTCAGGAGCGAACTGAACCGGAGTACCCAGAGCAGCAGCTACAGCGTCTACAATCTGGCTCAAAGAATATTTAGCGTTTACTTTGCCTTTTGGTTTACCCATGTGTGACATGATAATCAAAGCACCACCGTCTGCCAAGATTTTTTTCAAAGTAGGCAGTGCACCACGGATACGAGTATCGTCTGTAATTTTACCTTCTTCGTTCAAAGGTACATTGAAGTCCACACGAACGATTGCCTTTTTGCCGGCAAAGTTGAATTTGTCAATAGTCATCATAATCTCTAATATTTTTTGTTTAAAGTGTTTCTGTTGTTACAGACATCCCTTCGAGAGGATGCACCGCAAAGGTAAGAAAAAAAATAAAAAAGAAAGAATAAGGTATAGATTTTTACATACTTAATAGGGTGTTTTGAAGGTCGTTAAAAAACGCCTTTGCGTTTGGTTTGAAACACAAGTACGTTTCAATGCAAACGCAAAGGCGTTTTATCTTAAATGCACTTGCGTTTTGATTCAAACGTCAAAGCGTTTTGTCTTAAACACAAGTGCATTTTGAGCTGAATTTAGCTTCGTATTGAAAATCAATAGGTTAATCTTCTGTAGGAGCGGCGTGTTCTGTTTCGAAAAGTAATGAATCGCCCAGTGTGATGAGAATGGAATCACTGTCACAATAGTGGGGAAAATAGTCATTACAATCCCATGAACGGTCCAGCTTTTCTTTAGGACTTGGGAATTTCTTGGCATAAAGTGCGGCAAGCTCCGGATTGGCCAATACCTTTTCCATGAAATAACCGAATACGGGGAGTGCGGTGCGGCTGCCTTGCCCCAGTTCGCCCGTACGGAAATGAATGCTGCGGTACTCTCCGCCCACCCAGGCTCCTCCTACCAGGTTGGGACTGATACCTACAAACCAGGCATCGGAGTGGTTGGAAGAGGTACCGGTCTTCCCGCCGAACTCCGTACCTTTATCAAAGATACGGAAACGCCAGAGCGCTTGTGAAGTTCCTTTCGGGCAAGTCAGTCCACCTCTTAACATCTGTTGCATAAGATAGGCACTGGCGTAAGGAATGGCCTGGGTTGTTTCGGCCTCTTTCTGGTAGATAACTTTTCCATCCTTATTTTCTACACGGGTAATCAGTATGGGCTGAATGGCCTCTCCATCGTTCACTACGGTGCCGTATGCAGAAACCAGTTCCAATAGCGATACGTCAGAAGCTCCCAGGCTGAGGGCCGGTGTTTCTTCCAGCTTGGTCTGGATGCCCATGCGGTGTGCGGTAGTGGCTATCTGGTGAATGCCTACTTCATGGGCTATGTTGGCAGCTATGGTGTTGACCGATTGGGCAAATGCCATTTTTAGTGACATGGTATCGAGAGTGGCACCTCCATTGGCATTGTGAGGCATCCAGAGTTTCTTTTCTCCATTTTCTTCCACTTCCCAGGGGATGTTTTCATCTACACGCAGGTCGCAGGGAGATAATCCCTGGTTCATGGCTTCCGTATAGACAAAGAGTTTGAAGGTAGATCCGGGCTGACGCTTGGACAGCACCTTATCGTATTTCCACGATTGGAAATTGATGTCGCCTACCCATGCCTTTACTTCTCCCGTATACGGAGCGATGGCCACAAACCCACAGTGCATGAAGCGTTCCATGTAGCGGATAGAGTCCATGGTACTGAACAGGGTATCTTTTTGTCCGAGGTCATAGTCGAACACCTTGCAACGATGAGGCTGGTTCAGGTAGTAGGTGATGGAATCAGTCTGGTTGCCGTATTTGTGGGACAGATACTGGTAGGCCGGTGTCTTTTCGGCCAGCTCTTCGATGAAGCGAGGAATTTCCTCCCCATTCCGGTCTCGCCACGGAGCCTGCGTGCCCCAATGTGCATCAAACCGTTTCTGTACTTCGCGCATCTGACGGCTGACAGCTTCTTCGGCATATTGCTGCATCCGGCTGTCGAGTGTGGTATAAATTTTCAGTCCGTCGCCATAGAGGTCTGTATTATTTTCCTTACACCATTCCTTCAGTTCATTGGCTATGGCTTCGCGGAAATAGAGTGCCGGACCAGTGTAATAATTCTCCTGCTTGAATTTCAGAATGGTGGGAAGCTTCCGGATGGAATCCAGCTGATGCTTGTTCAGCACATGGTGTTCATAGAGCTTTCCCAATACCACATTCCGTCGTGAAAGACTGTTCTTCGGGTTGATTTTAGGATTATAATAAGTCGTAGCCTTCAGCAGACCGATAAGTGTGGCAGCCTGTTCTACGGTAATTTTATCGGGAGTTGTATTAAAATAGGTATGACAGGCCGTCTTGATGCCGAATGCGTTGCTTCCGAAGTCTACCGTGTTGAAATACATGGTCAGAATTTCTTCCTTGCTGTACAGCATTTCAATCTTGACCGCTGTAACCCATTCCTTGGCCTTCATAATCAGCAGTTTTACTCCGGGAATATGTCCTAAAAGTCCGGTAGAGTATTGTGAACGTACCTTGAACAGGTTTTTGACCAGCTGCTGAGTGATGGTACTGGCTCCGCGTGCCGTTCCGTGAGCCACGTAGTCTTTGGCGGCAGCAAATACTCCTTCAAAGTCGATACCGAAATGCTTGTAAAAGCGTTCGTCCTCCGTGCAGACCAGCGTCTTGACCAGTATCGGAGAAATATCCTTGTATTCCACCGGTGTACGGTTCTCTGAATAGAATTTTCCAATCAGTTTTCCGTCAGCACTGTAAATCTCGGAGGCGATGTGCTGTATAGGTTCTTTGATGTTGAACATGCTCGGTGATTTTCCGAACAGCCACAAGAAATTGAGGTCAATCATGACCAATAAGACGATGAGCATGACGATGCCGGTCAGGATTCCCATTCCAGTACGTCCGTACCATGGCAATTTGCGGAAAGTATGTACATACCAGCTTATGCACTGTTTTCCGATTTTGACTATCCGGCTCAGAAGCTGTTGAAAAAGTCGGATAAGAAATGCTGCTGTTTTTTTCATATTTCGTTGTTTAACCATGCGTCAATCAACTTTCGTGCAATACTTAGTTTCTTGGGGATTTCCGGCAGGTGGTCGCGGTGGTAGAATGCTCCGGCACTCAGTTCTTCATCCTGTAATTTGATGGTTCCACTTTCATATTCCGCATAGTATCCCACCATGATACCGCTTGGATAAGGCCAGGGCTGGCTCCCGAAATACTTCAGGTTTTTGATACGGATACCAGTTTCTTCCATCACTTCGCGGTGTACGCACTCTTCCAGTGTTTCGCCAGGTTCTAAGAAGCCGGCTACCAGTCCTTTGAAACTGCCCCGGAAGTTGCGTGCGTGTACCAATAGCACACTGTCACCTTTCTTTATTAAAACGATAACGGCAGGAGAGATGCGCGGATAGATTTCCTGTCCGCAGTGAGGGCATCGTTTGGTGATGGGGCCCGTCTGTGTGGTGGGGGTGCCGCAAGCCGGACAAAAGCGGCTGTTCTTGTCCCATGTCAGTATTTGAGAAGCTTTTCCGGCGCATTGGTATTCTTCCAATGGAAGTACATCGTACGAAGCACGCAGGTCTGTCGGAATAAATGGGGCTTCCTGTTCTGTTAGTGCTTCCAGCGGAAGGGCACATGCTTTTGCCGGATGGCCCAGAATTTCCCCGACGGTATGTATGGGCGTATCAGCAGGAAGCTGTACGGGAGGTTCCACGGAATATGGAATGTGGAACCTGTCTCCGTCTTTAACCAGAAGGAGCTGCTGTTTGGGGCAGAAAATAAACCAGCCGCACAGTTCCTTTTCATCTTGTTTCATTGTTATCTGTCAATTTAGTTGTTCAATCCTTTCATGGTGAGCTGAATACGTTTCCGTTCGTGGTCAATGCTCATGACTTTGACCCGTACATGCTGATGTATGCGTACCACGTCGGCCGGATTGCTGACAAAACGGTCGGCCAGTTGCGACACGTGCACCAGTCCGTTTTCCTTGATACCGATGTCGACAAAGCAGCCAAAGTTGGTGATGTTGGTCACGATGCCGGGCAGCTCCATCCCTTCCTGCAAGTCGTCCAAAGTACGTACGTTCTTGTCAAACTCAAATACCTGTATTTTCTGGCGAGGGTCTCTTCCGGGTTTGTCCAGCTCCTGAAGAATATCTGTCAGGGTAGGTAAACCTATCGTATCGGTCACGTATTTCTTCAAATCGATTTTACTGCGGAGCTCTTTGTCCTTAATCAAGTCGGCTACCGTGCAGTTCAAATCTTTAGCCATCTGTTCCACAATCGGGTAGCTTTCCGGATGAACCGCAGAATTGTCCAGCGGATTCTTGGCTTGCGGAATACGGAGGAATCCGGCACACTGTTCGTAGGCTTTGGCCCCCATTCTCGGCACCTTCAATAACTGGCGGCGTGACTCAAACGGACCGTTTTCAGTACGGTAGTCCACGATGTTTTGTGCCAGTGTCGGGCCTAATCCGGAAACGTAGGTCAGCAGGTGCTTGCTGGCGGTGTTGACATTCACTCCCACCAGGTTGACACAACTTTCTACGGTCTGGTCGAGTGAAGCCTTCAGCTTGGTCTGGTCCACGTCGTGCTGGTATTGTCCTACGCCGATAGATTTGGCGTCAATCTTCACCAGTTCAGCCAGTGGGTCCATCAGTCTTCTGCCGATAGATACGGCACCACGTACTGTCACGTCGTAATCCGGAAACTCTTCGCGGGCAGTTTTAGAGGCTGAGTAAATAGACGCTCCATCTTCGCTGACCACGAAAACCTGTACTTCACGGTCGTAGCGCTGACTGGTTACAAACTGCTCTGTTTCGCGGCTGGCCGTTCCGTTTCCGATAGCAATAGCCTCGATTTTATATTGTTCCACTAACTTCACAATCTTTCGGGCTGCCTGTGCATATTCAGATTTGGGCGGGTGGGGATAAATGGCCTCGTTATGCAGAAGGGTGCCCTGTGCATCCAGGCAGACCACTTTGCATCCTGTACGGAATCCAGGGTCGATACCCATCACCCGTTTCTGTCCCAAAGGAGGGGCCAGCAACAACTGACGGAGGTTTTCTGCGAATACCCGAATAGCTTCTTCATCAGCCTTCTCCTTGCTGAGTGCGGCAAACTCGGTTTCAATGGCGGGTTTCAGCAAGCGCTTGTAGGCATCGGTGAGAGCTTCTTCCACTTGGTGTGCACATTCGTTGTTTGCCTGTACAAACAGCCGTTGCAGGCGTTCGTTGCACATATCTTCATCTTCTGGGAAAATGGTTACTTTCAAGACACCTTCCGATTCTCCCCGGCGAAGGGCCAGCAGGCGGTGGGAAGAACATTTCTTCAAGGGCTCACAGAAATCAAAATAGTCGCGGTACTTGGCCGAAGCTTCTTCTGCTTCTTTTCCTTTGACCACTTTTGACTGAATGAGGGCCTGGCGCTGGAACTGGTTGCGCATCAGGTTGCGTGACCGCTCGTCTTCGCTGATTTGTTCAGCCAGAATATCGCGCGCTCCTTTCAGTGCATCCTCCTCATCTTTGACTTCTCCTTTGACGAAGTTTCGTACCTTGGCAGCAAGGTTGTTTTCCTTTTGCATCATGAGCAAGAGGGCCAGTGGTTCCAGTCCTTTGGCACGTGCAGCTTCGGCTCGGGTTTTTCGTTTGGGCTTGAAGGGAAGGTAAATGTCTTCCAGTTCAGTTGCATTCCAGCAAGCAGAAATGCGGGCTTTCAGCTCTGGAGTCAGTTTCCCTTGCTCCTCGATGGTGGAAAGTACAGTTTCTTTTCGTTTGGACAATTCACACAGTTTCTCATACCGTGTCTGAATGTCGCCTATCTGCACTTCATCCAGTCCGCCGGTAGCTTCTTTACGGTAACGACTGATGAAAGGAATGGTAGCTCCTCCCTGGAGCAGTTTGAGTGTATTGGCTATGCGATGTGCCGGCAGTTTCAGTTCGGCGGCAATCATCTGGCTGAATTCTTCCATTGATAGGGGCTTTATATTATTTGGTTGCAAAAGTAGTGAAAAAATGGCATAAAAAAGCGGTTGGGAAATCTTTCGTATTTGGGTATTTTAGGAAGTATTCTGCGGGAATGTCGGCAACTTCTCGTATCTTTGCAAAAACTTACATAAAAGTCTGCGAAAATGAAGACTAGACGATTTTACTTTTTAATCAGCCTGATTACATTACTCGGTATGGGCCAAGGGCATTTGAAAGCCTCGAATAATGAGGAAACCATCACATTGAAATTTGTAGAGACGAGCGACGTGCACGGATGCTACTTCCCCTATGATTTTATACAGAACAAGCAGATGAGAGGAAGTCTGGCCCGCGTTTCTTCGTACGTGAAGGAAGAGCGTGAGGTGTATGGCGACAATCTTATTTTGATGGACAATGGTGATATTCTGCAGGGACAGCCTGTGGCTTATTACTACAATTATATGGATACTGCTTCCGTACATGTATGTGCCGCTATGCTGAACTATATGCGCTATGATGTGGGCAACATGGGTAATCATGATGTGGAGACAGGACATGCGGTGTACGACCGTTGGGTAGGACAATGCAACTTTCCGGTACTTGGAGCCAATATCGTGGATGTGAAGACAGGAAAGCCTTATCTGAAACCTTATGAAGTATTGGAACGGAACGGAGTGAAGGTGGTAGTGTTAGGAATGATTACGCCGGCGGTACCATCCTGGTTGCCTGAGCAGTTATGGGCCGGACTTCGTTTTGAAGACATGGAAGCATGTGCGGCGAAATGGGTGAAGGAAATTTGTGAAAAAGAACAACCGGATATTTTGATTGGACTGTTTCATTCAGGAATGGATGGCAAGAAATTGGACAATGTGGTAGAAAACGGTTCGAAAGGCGTGGCTACCAATGTGCCAGGGTTCGATGTCATTTTTATGGGACACGACCATACCCGCTGGAATGAAAGAGTGGCCAATGCATCGGGCGATTCTGTGCTGGTAATTGATCCGGCCAATACGGCAAAAGTGGTGTCAGAAGTGACCGTAACGGTGAAGAAACAGAATGGAAAGATTGTATCGAAGCAGGTCGACGGAAAGCTGGTGAACATGGATGACTATGCCGTAGATAAGGATTTCATGCATACTTTCCAGAAACAGTATGAGGCGACGCAGGCTTTTGTGTCCCGGAAAATCGGACGGATGGAACGTACAATTTCTTCCAAGGATGCGTTCTTTGGCCCGTCTGCTTTTATTGATTTGATTCATCAGTTGCAACTGGATATTACCGGAGCTGATATTTCTTTCTGTGCGCCTTTGTCTGCTTATGCCGAGATTAAAGAAGGAGACATTCGTATGAGCGATATGTTCAACTTATATAAGTTTGAGAACATGCTCTACACGATGGTGTTGACCGGAAAGGAAGTAAAGGATTTCCTGGAAATGTCGTATGACCTGTGGGTGAACCAGATGACTTCACCCGATGACCACCTGCTGTTGCTGAACGAAAAAGACAACGGTTTCGGTCGTTTCCGTAATCCCAGCTTCAATTTTGATTCTGCGGCGGGTATCATCTATACGGTGGATGTGACCAAACCATACGGAAAAAGAATTACGATTGAACGGATGGCCGACGGCAAGCCGTTCGAGATGGACAAGCAATATCGGGTAGCCGTCAACTCCTATCGTGGAAATGGAGGAGGAGACTTACTGACCAAGGGAGCAGGTATTCCCAAAGCAGAACTGGCAAAGCGTATTGTCTTTTCAACGGATAAGGATTTACGCTATTACCTGATGAAACGGATTGAGGAGGTTAAAGTACTGAATCCGGCTCCGCTGAACCAGTGGAAGTTTATTCCTGAAAAATGGATTGAACCAGCTGCAAAGCGTGATTATGAACTTTTGTTTGGAAACAAAGATAACGAATAAAATACGTAGGAAGACGGAAAATGTGTAAAGGGTTCCGCAAACATATACGAGTATGGGCATTGTGTCTGGCCACTTTGTTTGCCGCATATTATGCCACAACTGCCCTGTTTACCCACGTGCATGTGGTAAACGGGGTGATGTTTGTGCACTCGCATCCCTTCTCGCATTCTCACTCTCATAGTGACGGGCAGACATTGGCGCTGCATTTTCTGTCGACTTTTTCTTCATTGGAGCCTGGGCATACGGAAGTAGAGACTCCCGATTTGCACCTGCTCTATTCATTACCTTACTTGAGTTCAACTTATAAATGCAACTTTTTGGGTGCGGATAATAAG
>OHYN01000281.1_pt1 | contig 16561 bp, 15 predicted proteins | sample 1580251 | NCBI WGS metagenome assembly OHYN01 (sample SAMEA3882523, study PRJEB24775) | human gut metagenome | biome: human-associated habitat; feature: intestine environment; material: feces | place: Netherlands | collected 2009/2010
TTTCGTACACGCTCGGAATTCAGCTTTTCAAAGTCGATAAACGCCGATGCGCTGCTGCCGTCAAACGCAAAGCGTTCACTCTCCGACAAAATCGCTCCGTTTTCCGCTATTGTACAAGCTCCCGAAAACACAAGGTCGGTTGACGACTCGCCTACTCCCGAAGAAGCATATACATAAGCGCAAAAGCACTTGGCGCTCTGCACGGAAATTATATTTTTTCGATAATCATTCTTTGTGACAGCCTCATTGCTCGCCGACAAATTCGCTATAATATCGGCACCGTTAAGGCAAAGCTCGCTGCTCGGCGGAACGGGAACCCACAAATCCTCACAGATTTCAACTCCGAGAACAGCTCCCGATGACAGAGTAAAAAGCAAATTGCTGCCGAACGGCACCTCTTCGTCATCAATTATAACGGATGAGCAATTCACCTTTTCGGAGGAGGCAAACCACCGCTTCTCATAGTATTCATTATAGTTAGGTATATACGTTTTCGGCACAATTCCGAGAATAGCTCCGCTCTGCAAAACAGCGGCGCAATTATAAAGCCTGCCGCTCACACGCAGAGGTAAGCCTATACATATAACGGCATCGCTGTATGCCGTTTCTTTTGAAAATTTAATAAGCGCGTCAAGCGCACTCTGTATAAGCGCGTCCTGTAAAAACAAATCGCCGCAGGTGTAAGCCGTAAGATAAAGCTCCGGGAACACTATAAGGGAGCTGCCAGACTCACTTTCGGCCTTTACAGTTTTAAGGGCGTTCTGAAGATTTTTTTCGACATTTGCAACCGTTACGCGCGGCGAAACCGCCGAAACTTTTATAAATCCGGTATTCATATTGAGTCTCCGTTTTTTCAAAATCTTTATCAGTATTTTTTCAAATATAATGATATTATAACACAAGAATTATATACCGAAAAGATATATTTGTCCATAATCACGTAAATCGCGCAATCCGGTTGACAACGGTGTTAAAATAAAAACTATAATTAAAAGAAGGTGACTGATAATATGAGAAAATTCAGCAAATCACATAAGCTCGATCACGTTTGCTACGATATACGAGGCCCGGTCCTTGAAAAAGCGAGCGAAATGGAAAGCGCCGGCACAAAAATACTGAAGCTCAACATCGGCAACCCGGCACCATTTAACTTTTCCGCTCCCGACGAAATAATTCACGATATGATATACACCCTGCGCGACGCAGAGGGCTATTCGGACTCAAAGGGTATTTTTTCGGCAAGAAAATCGATAATGCAGTATTCGCAGCTCAAAAATTTGCCGAATGTCGGAATTAACGACATATACACGGGAAACGGCGTCAGCGAGCTTATAACAATGTCAATGCAAGGACTCCTTGACAACGGTGATGAAATACTTGTCCCCGCCCCCGACTACCCCTTGTGGACAGCTGCGGTAACGCTTGCAGGCGGAAATGCCGTTCACTATATCTGTGATGAGCAGAACGAATGGAACCCCGACATTGACGACATCAAGAAAAAAATCACCGACAGAACCAAGGGCATCGTAATTATCAACCCGAACAATCCCACAGGCGCGCTCTACTCGGAAGAGATACTTAAAGAAATAGTCGAGGTGGCGCGCAGTCATCAGCTCATAATCTTTTCGGACGAGATATATGACAGACTTGTTATGGATTCGTTAAAACACATTTCGATAGCCTCTCTCGCTCCGGATATTCCGTGCATTACCTTTAACGGACTTTCAAAATCGCACAGAATAGCGGGATTCCGTTGCGGTTGGATGTGCATAAGCGGCAACAAAGCACCTATAAAAGACTATATTGACGGATTGAATCTGCTATCATCCATGCGCCTTTGCTCTAACGTTCCGGCTCAGGAAATTATACAGACTGCATTAGGCGGCTATCAGAGCATTGACGAATTGCTTTTGCCCGGCGGCAGAATATACGAGCAGCGCGAAGCCGTTTGGAGTGCGTTAAACAGCATTGACGGCGTTTCGGCAATGAAACCCAAGGCGGCATTTTACATCTTCCCGAAAATAGACAGCAAAAAATACAACATCAAAAACGACGAGCAGATGGTATATGATTTCCTTGTAAGCAAAAAGATTCTTTTGGTTCAGGGAAGCGCATTCAACTACCCCACGCCCGACCATGTGAGAATAGTGTACCTGCCCACAGTAAAGCAGCTTAATAAAGCTTGCGAGGAATTTGAAGACTTCCTTAAACATTACAAGCAAAAATAAAAGCACCGACCGTTTTAAGGCCGGCACAGCAAATAAAAAAACCACCCGCACAGCGAGTGGTTTTTTTATATCCGTCTGCCCCACGTTCCTTTGCGGAGGCGGTAAGTTTACGTGATTATATTCTGAGGGTGGAATTTAAGAATGATTTTAGGCGATCGCTCTTCGGATTGTCAAAAATCTCTTCCGGTGTTCCCTCTTCCGCGATAACGCCCTCATGCATATATATGACCTTATTTGAAACCTCGCGGGCAAATCCCATTTCGTGGGTGACTATAAGCATGGTCTTGCCGTCCTGTGCGAGTTTTCTGATAACATTTAAAACCTCACCGGTAATTTCGGGGTCAAGAGCACTTGTGGGCTCGTCAAAACATAAAAGCTGCGGAGACAGCATAAGTGCGCGCGCTATCGCGACTCGCTGCTGCTGACCGCCGGAGAGCTCGCACGGATAATTTTCCGTCTTATCCCTGAGGCCTACACTTTCAATTATTATTATCGCTTCGGTGCTGATAGCGGCAAGCTTATTCTTTTTATCTTCGCGTGAGAGCTTATTTTTTTTACACTCTTCTTTTACCAAAAGCTCTTTGGCAAGCGTTACGTTGCGAAGAACCGTATACTGCGGAAAAAGATTAAATGACTGAAAAACAAGCCCTGTGCAAAGCTGATTTTCACGCTTTTCTTCTCTTGACAGCTTCTCCTTACGTTCGCTGTCAAACGTAACTCTTCCGCCTACGGAAATTCTTCCCTCGTCTGCAGATTCAAGTCCTGTTATGCAGCGCAAAAGGGTAGTTTTACCGCTGCCGGAGGAGCCTATGACGGAGACTACCTCTCCCTCTTCTATTTTAAAATCAATGCCCTTTAAGACATCGGTTTTACCAAATCTTTTATGTATATTGTTTACTTCAAGTACAGTCATAAATTAACCTCTGAAATAATCGAGTTTCTTTTCAATCTTATTAAAGATAACAGTCAGCAAGCCGTTAAATATCAAGAAAAACGCACCTGTATAGAACAGCGGCCAAATTATTCCGCGTGCCGAAAACCTGTCGGCAGCCATTATTATTTCCGCAACGGCTATTACCCTTGCCAAGGAAGTATCTTTTACAAGGGTTATTACTTCGTTGCTCATCGGCGGAACTATTCTCTTTACCACCTGCAAAAGTATTACCTTAAAAAATATTTGCGGCTTTGTCATACCGAGAACCTGCCCTGCCTCGTACTGACCCTTTGAAATGCTCTCAATACCGCCGCGGTAAATCTCGGAAAAATAGCAGGCGTAATTTATTACAAACGCTATCAGAGCCGCCGTAAAACGCACTTTGATAGGTGTGTTAAACAAAAGCCCCGGAACATACAGCACAACAAAAAGCTGGAGCATAAGCGGTGTGCCGCGAATTATCCATACAAAGGTCTTAGAAAGCCACTTAAGCGGCTTGAATTTTGATATAGAGCAAAACATAACAAGAAGTCCTGCGGGAACAGAAAACAGAAGTGTCAACGAAAACAGCTTCAAATTCTCGCAGAACCCCTTTAAAAGCTCCATTGATATATTCACAAAAGAGTCCATAACTTCACCTTAAACAAACTTTTAGACGGCCAGCGCAGACGCGCCGCCGCCTCAAAAAGTTATTTTTTAGTTTTTTCAGCCTACAAGGAGCTGACCGCCGAGTTTATATTTTTCTGCGATGGTTCTGAGAGTACCGTCCTTTGCAAGCTCGTCGATTGCTTTGTTAACCTCGGGAGTTATATCGCTGTCTTTTCTGAAAGCGATACCGTATTCCTCATCTGCAAAATTCGCGCCGCTTACCATAACTATATTTGTATAGTTGGTGCCCTCGCCTATTGAACCGATGCCGGTAACATAGTCTATAACAGCGGCATCTGCCGTGCCGGAGGAAACCTCCATTATCGCCTTTGCCATTGAGTCAACCGCCGTGTAGTTTGCACCCTCAAAGAATGCGTCGCTTGTTGCAACCTCTTCACCTGCGGATTCTTTTTCGGCAACTACCGTTGCACCCTTTAACGAACCTGCCGAAGAATATTTATCGGCATTTTCGCTCTTTGTTATGAGAACCTGTTTATTTGCCATATAGGGCGTTGAAATAGACATGGTGTTTTTTCTCGCATCGGTTATTGTAAGGCCGTTCCAAAGGCAGTCAACATTTTTTGAATTGAGCTCGCTCTCTTTTGCCTCCCAACTTATTACTTGGAAAGTGGGCGTAACACCGAGTTTTTCGCAAACAGCTCTTGCAAAATCAGCCTCAAAGCCCTTAAGGTCTGTGGTATTACCCTCTTCATAATAATCCATAGGAGCAAAAAGAGTAATGCCGATAACAAGCGTTCCTTTATCTTTAACATATGCAAGGTCCGAAGAAGTATCGGTTTTTTTGTTTCCGCAAGCGGCAAATGTGCATACAATCAAGGCAGCGGCAAGCAAAATACTTAAAATCTTTTTCATAACGTCCTCCGTGTTTTACCGTGGTAAAGTGTTAATATGCTAATATGATAACTTATTGAACTCGGTTTGTCAACTGTTATTTAAAACTGTCCCGTTTATCTCGCCGCGATAATTGATGAGTTCACTCACGGTGACAAGCTGAAAGCCGCGGTTCACAAGCTCGGGAATCAGTATTTCCGACGCTTCCGCCGTAGGGACAAATAAATCGTGCATCAAAATGATATCTCCGTCCTTAACGCTAGAAAGCACCGTATTTACCGTGCGGTCCTTGTTTTGATGACTCCAGTCTCTTGTGTCAATCGTCCACATGACGAGCGGTCTTTTCTCGTTTTGTCTTATAAAATCATTATAACAGCCGCACGGAGGTCTTACGACGCTTGGCTTTATTCCGACGGTATCAAAAATCACCTCATCATTTTTTGCAAGCTCGCGTAAAGCGTTTTCGTTGTCTGTTTTGGTAAGCACGACATGTCCGTAAGTGTGATTGCCTATTTCGCAGCCGTATTCTGTTATTTTCTTTGTTATTTCCTCGCGACCGTCTATTCTGCTGCCGACAACAAAAAAAGTTGCTCTGCCGCCCACCGCCTTGAGGCTTTCGAGAATTCTTCCGGTGACGGGAGTGTACGGACCGTCGTCATACGTCAGGGCAACCATCGGCTTTTCCGGATCAACGGACGTATCGTGCTGAGCTATGGTCTTTTTTGCTCTTATTTCTTCGTCACCGTTCATTCCGAAAACGGCATAAAGCAAAAACAACAGTCCGAATACCATCAGAATAATTCCGCAAAAAATCGCTGCAGGCCTTTTGAATTTTATTATCATGGCGCACACATCCGCTCCGTATTTTTTCTTAATACATATATATTGCCCTATGCCGTTATACAGACCGATTTTTACGACAATTTGGCTATTTTATATAAACCGACAAACAATATAAATTTATCTATTATGTCAATAACAAAAACACAAAAAAGATGTTATAATATATTACAAAGCACAAAAGAAGTGATACCATGTCAGACAAAAAAGATTTTACGGATAAAAGCAAAAACAGCAACGACACATTTTGCTGCATATATTGCACGGAAAGAAACGACTGCTCCGTTTTAAGCGTAAAAAAATGTCTCGGTGAGAAATGCTCTTTTTACGAAACGTCGGAGGAAAAGCTGCATTCAAATGATGCTTGGTCGAAACGCATGAACGCTTTGGACTCGGTAAAACAAACCGAAATTGCAAAAAAGTATTACGGAGGAAAAAAACCGTGGGAAAAATAAAAGAAAACACTACATACAAAGAAGGTGACGTTGTTGTTTACGGCTCTCAGGGAATATGCCGCATAACGGGAACCGAAAAAATGCGCGTCGGCGGTAAAAGCACCGTATACTTTATATTAAATCCTGTGTATAGGAAAAACTCAAAGATTTTTGTTCCGTCGGACAATGAAAAGCTTATGGAAAAAATGCACAGCGTCATTGAAAAAGACGAAATAGACGAGCTTATCAGGAATGCCGCAGAGGACACATCGGAGTGGATTGAAAACGACGCCGAGAGAAAGGATTTTTTTAAGAGTGCTTTAGCTTCGGGAGACAGAGGCAAAATAATCAATGTGATTAAAACCATCCGCCTGCACAAAACCGAACGCGAAGATAGCGGCAAGCGGCTCCACCAATCGGACGAGGCTTTTTTAAAGGAAGCGGAAGCTCTGATATATGAGGAATTTGCCGTTGTACTCGGCATTGAGCCCGTGAAGGTTCTCGACTACATAATGGACGAAATAAGCAAACTGTAAAAAGTGCCGTCGAAGCTCAGTTTCGGCGGCATTCTGTATTATGTGAAATGTCGAATGCACCGATAACAAAGCCGGAGCATCGAAAATAAGTGTCTCACAGGCAAAAACATCCGATAAGACCCTGCATTGACATTGACAAAAGAGCAAATTCAATTTAAACTATAAGCAGTCTAACCGTAAAGTTAAAATTACGGTATTATTGCATAAAACAGTAACGGAGTAATAAAAATGGAAAACAATCAGGAAAAGAAACAAACCGTACTCAGTTTAATACAACCGACGGTCACGCCGACCCTCGGCAATTATCTCGGCGCTTTGAAAAATTGGAAAAATATGTCCGACGGCTATGATTGCTTTTTCGGCGTTGCCGATTTGCACTCGATAACGGTAAGACCGAATCCCGCGGATCTTCGCAGAAGAACCACGGAGATGTACGCTCTTTTATTGGCACTCGGTCTTGACCCACACAAAAACACGGTGTTTGTTCAGAGCCACGTTCCCGCTCATGCACAGCTTGCGTGGATTCTTGACTGCTATACCCAATTCGGAGAGGCTTCAAGAATGACACAATTTAAGGACAAGAGCGAAAAACACCCCGACAATGTAAATGTCGGTCTTTTCGCATATCCCGTACTTATGGCGGCGGATATACTCTTATATCAGACCGACTTTGTTCCGATAGGCATTGACCAAAAACAGCATCTTGAAATAACAAGAAATATTGTCGACAGATTTAACGGCCTTTACGGAAACACCTTTAAGCTTCCCGAACCGTTTATAGGTAAGAGCGGCGCCAAAATAATGTCGCTTCAGGAACCGAATAAAAAAATGAGCAAATCAGACACCAATCCAAAGGCGTTTATTTCCGTACTTGACGACGACAATACAATTATGAAGAAAATCAAAAGCGCCGTCACCGACAGCGAAGCACGCGTTTACAAAAAGGACGGCAAAGACGGCGTAAACAACCTTATGGGAATTTACTCGTGCTGCACCGGAAAAACAGATGAGGAAATAGAAAAGGAATTTGACGGCAAGGGCTACGGCGACTTTAAAAACGCAGTCGGTGAAGCCGTGTGCGACGAGCTCCGTCCTCTGAGAGAGGAATACAACCGCCTTATAAGCGACAAGGCTTATCTCGCGGAATGCATGAAGGAGGGCGCAGAAAAAGCCTCCTACACCGCGGAACGCACTCTCAAAAAAGCAATGAAAAAGGTTGGATTTTTGCAGATTTAAAATATATTCGACAAAAACTGCATAGGGCAATAAAAAATAACGGCAATGATTAAATGTAACAATCATTGCCGTTAGCTGTTTTTTCTTATATTTTTTCTCTTCGTATACGGTTACTCGGGAGGCAGCTAGAGCCCCAATTCTGTCAGCCGCCGTAAAATACCACGCTGTTATCTTTTAACGCAAGAGATAATATCAAAACCGCCGCCGTCAGAAACGCTGCCGCAATCAATACATAAGAATATCTGCTGCTCATTTTTATACTTCCTCTATACCCCTTTTTACGGGTCTTGTAAGGTATGTTTCGCTGAATTGCATTTTAAGCTTATTAAAGCAAAGCCTGGCTTCGTCTTCCGATGTGAATATGCCGAATACAGTAGGTCCGCTTCCGCTCATAAGCGCAGCCTTAGCGCCGCAGCGCTTCATGGTCTGTTTGATATACGGGCGTTTCGGTACCTCTATCACCTGCTCGAAAACATTGTTCATTTTTTCGTACATAAGTGCGGTATCGCGGTTTTTCATTGCATACAGCATGGCGGTGCGGTCTGCATGACGTATACGCTGCGCCTCGTCTATCTGTTTGTATGCATTCACGGTAGAAACGCCCATATCGGGCTTACACAGAACAATAAAGCAGTCGGAAATTGCGGGAAGCGGAGCTATAACACCGCCCGTGTCCACGCAAAGGCTTGTTCCGCCCGTCAGAGAAAACGGTACGTCCGCTCCGACTTTTTCGCCTATCGAGCAAAGAGTAAATTCGTCAAAGCCTGTTTTATACAGCCTGTTCAATATATACAGCACTCCTGCACCGTCGGCACTTCCGCCGGCGAGACCTGCCGCCATGGGAATTTTTTTACCGATTTCAATCTCTATACCCCTATCGGAAATACCGGCGTAATCAAAAAAGGCCTCGGCGGCTTTATAAGCAATGTTTTTTTCGTCCTTCGGTACACGTTCGTCGGAGGAAATTATCTTAATGCCGTTTTCGCCTGTTCTGTCAACACGCACGGTATCATAACAGCTTACCGACTGCATTATCATAAATAAGCTGTGGTAGCCGTTCGGAAGTTTTCCGACAACATCAAGCATCAGATTTATTTTTGCGGCTGCTTTTACAATCATAAATAAATTCCGTTTCGATTTAAATTATTATTCAATGGGCATCAGAAGAGGTGTGCGCTGCTGAAATAGCGTCATCTCATTAAAGCCGGCGGCTTTCATAGCGTCATATGCTTCGGTAAGTCCGGCCGCAAGGTCTTCTGCAAAATGCGCGTCAGAGCCGAAGGTTACATATTTTCCTCCGAGTTCTTTAAAACGCTTTACAACATCAGCTTCGGGTGCAAGCTTTTTAATAGGTTGGCGAAGTCCCGCCGAATTCACCTCAAGTGCCTTACCCTTTTCGGCAGTCAGCTTTAATATTTCATCTACTTTTTTGCTGTATCTTGACATATCAATAATGATGCCGGATTTTGAATAGAAATATCTGAGAGGATATGTCAGATGAGCGAGTATATCAAAATTACCCCACTCCAAAAGGCCGAGAATTTCATCAAGATAGCGATTAAAATAATCGTTTGCACTCTCCTCGGTAAAGCTGTCCATATAATAAAAGTCCTGTGTATTGCGAAGATTATGCACAGAACCTATGACCTGGTCATACTCTCGCATGGCAAGCACCTTTTCGGCAAGCTCCGGGTCATAGTGAGGCTGGCCGAGCTCTATGCCCTCAAGCACAAGCACCTTCCCGCGGAATGCCGACTGCGCCATTGCCACCTCGTAATACGCCGAGCGTATACGTTTATCATACTTGTCCTGATAAAAGCTGTCTATTTCGCAATGGTCACAGAAAGCCAAAGCGCGAAGTTTCGTAAGTTCTGCTTTTTCGCAGATAAACATTGCGGAATGGTTACCGTCGGGGGAATTATCGGTATGCACGTGCAAATCAACTGTTCTTTTATACATCAAATCGCCTCAAGTGGAATTATTCTTAGGATATAATAGCATATTTTAAAAAAAGAATATACTGTTTTTTGAAAAAAATTGTCATTTGATATGTTAAACGGAGCAAAAGTGTGATAAAATATCCTAAGAATTTTTTTGGAGGTACATTTTATGCGTTCTATTATAACCGTTGTCGGTAAGGACACCGTGGGCATACTCGCCGAAGTATCTATGCTCTGCGCGAAGCATTCCGTCAACATAATTGAGGTCACACAATCGATTTTACAGGATATGTTTTGTATGATAATGCTCGTTGACGTTGACAAATGCGATATACCCTTTACCTCTTTTGCGGATGAAATCTCCTCTCTCGGTGAAAAGACCGGACTTTCGATGAATGCCGTTCACGAGGACATTTTTAATACGATGCATCACATATAATTTATAAATATTCCAAGTAAGGGAAGAATTCTATGATAAACACACAGGATATACTTGAAACTATCAATATGATTCGGGAGGAAAATCTCGACATACGAACCATCACTATGGGAATATCTCTTCTTGACTGTGCGGACTCGAACGCTGACAAGGCGTGCGGCAGAATTTACGATAAGATATGCCGCAAGGCCGAAAACCTCGTCAAAACAGGCGAAGAGATAGAAAAGGAATACGGTGTTCCGATAATTAACAAGCGAATATCAGTAACTCCCGTGTCAATGATATTCGCGTCTGCCGGAGGCGACCCCATAAAATACGCCAAGACTCTTGACAAGGCCGCAAAGGCAGTCGGAGTAAACTTTTTAGGCGGATATTCGGCACTTGTGCAAAAGGGGTTTGCAAAGGGAGACGAGGAGCTTATAAGAAGCATACCCGAGGCTCTTGCCGTAACCGAAAGACTCTGCTCAAGCGTTAACATAGGCTCCACAAAAGCCGGTATAAATATGGATGCTGTTGCCCTTATGGGAAAAATAGTCCGCGAATCGGCTGTTCTTACTAAGGATAAGGGTCTTGTAGGACCGTCAAAGCTCGTTGTGTTTTGCAACGCTCCCGATGACAACCCGTTTATGGCAGGTGCTTTTCACGGTGCGGGAGAGCCCGACAGCGTTATCAACGTAGGCGTATCCGGACCCGGAGTTGTTCGCTCTGCTCTCACAAAAATACCCGACGGAAATATTACGGACGTTGCCGACGTTGTTAAAAAGACTGCATTCAAAATAACGAGAGTCGGTCAGCTTGTAGCATCAAGAGCCGCAGAAAAGCTCGGTGTCCCGTTCGGCATTGTAGACTTGTCTCTTGCCCCCACACCGGCGGTCGGAGATTCGGTTGCGCACATTCTTGAAGAAATGGGTCTTGAGCAGTGCGGTGCCTGCGGGACAACAGCCTGCCTTGCTCTTTTGAATGACGCAGTAAAAAAAGGCGGTGTTATGGCGTCCTCACACGTCGGAGGACTTTCCGGCGCATTTATACCCGTTTCCGAGGACGCGGGAATGATAGACGCCGCAAGGAGCGGAACACTCAAAATAGAAAAGCTTGAGGCAATGACCGCAGTATGCTCCGTAGGACTTGATATGATAGCCGTACCGGGCGATACACCTGCCGAGGTAATATCCGCAATAATCGCCGATGAGGCGGCTATCGGTATGGTTAATTCAAAGACCACAGCCGTAAGAGTTATCCCCGCAATCGGCAGAAGCGATGACGATGAGGTTGAATTCGGCGGTCTTTTCGGCAGTTCGCCCATAATGAAAGTTAACACCTCTTCCCCCGCTAAGTTCATTAACCGCGGCGGAAGAATACCGGCTCCGCTTCAGAGCCTCAAAAACTAAGGCTTGCAATTACAAAGGCAAAAAGAGGTACGCTGTTTTCGGCGCACCTCTTTTTTACTGTTGTTTTTTACTGTTATTGCTGCCGATTACGTTTTGCATTGCTGAAAAGATACCGATAGCTTTATCTGTAAGAAATCGGTTTTTACTCTCGGCACAACGGCAAAAAATAAAAGGCACCTCAAATGAGGTGCCTTAAGATTTGTTTGTTTAGCTTAATTACCAAGCAATTGTGAAATTCTTTTCAAGTCCGAAGGGAATTGAAACATTCGCTGACAATGCGGTAAGAGAAAGAGTCCATACGAAATAGTATGTAGCCTCAGTAACATTGCCCGACGCCTTATCAACGGTAATCTTAACATAACCGTCGCTGTGACCTGTTTTTACATCCTTGATGAGCTTTGCTGCAGGACCTGCGTTATCGGTAACTATTGACGGCATAACAACAGAGAATACTTTGCCGTTGTGGCCGTTGCCGTGAGCGGTGTCCGTCGACGGCTCATCTGCCTTGATGTAAAGAGTTATAACATAAGAGCTGCCGTTATCAACTACTTCCTTGCTCTCGACGTCGTCAGCTGTAAGCTTACTTGACCAGTTCTCGTTCTCTACGGGGAACATAGCGTTTTTATCTTCAACGGAAGTTGCCGGAGAAACGGTAGAAACATCCTTGTCGCCCATATTTGCAGCTATAAGGGAATCAGCTAAACTTGTAAGACTCTTGGGAAGATCACCTGAAATGCTGCCTGCCTGGGAGTTTGTCTCTTTTGTAAGAGTTATCTCTTTAGCGTTCGGCTTAACATTATTGATGGCCTTATTGAAGTAATTAACAACATCTTCTACCGAGCTTGATGCGGAAAGCTCTGTGGGAGCTGCGGCATTGCCCTGAGCAGCCGAAGAATTGTCCGAAGAAGCAGAAGCGGCATTATCGGAAGAAGCACTGCTTGAAGCACTGCCTGAAGAGCTGCTGCCCGATGAAGAGCTGCCCGACGAAGAACTGCCCGACGAAGAACTGCCCGACGAAGAACCTGATGAGGTCTGAGTGCCGGCACTTGGTGCAACCGTAGCGGTAGCAGGTTTAAAAGCTATGCTGCATACCGAGTAAACAAGCAAAAGCGCAAGCATAATTCCGAAAGCCTTTTCAAAAGTCTTACCGAAAATCTTTCTCTTTTCGGCACTGCGAGCAAGCTTTTGGGCTCTCATTTCGGGAGTTGAAGGTATTTTTTCTTTTTTAGACATAATGAGTTTCCCCTTCCGAGTGGTTTTAAAAGCTAAACTTCACTCATACATATTTGTTGCATAACATAATATAATTTACAATAAATCGCAAAAAAAGTCAATGGATAATATATAAATTCATCACAAAAATCCGACATTTTTTCGGCAAACGGATTAGCGGCATTCATTTAACGCGGATTTGTCGGTTTTTTCCAAATACACTTGACCTTACAAATACTATTATGTAAAATATCAGTATTGCACCGAGTGCGGCAGCAATATATATCATTAATAAACCGAAACGGACTGATAATAAATGAACAATCTTTTACTTAACGAAAGAAGCCTTATATATCACTTAAGACAATATCGCTCAAAGCGCAGGCTGCATTATTTTGCCGAAACCGAATCCACAAACGAGGTCGCAAAAAAGCTTTGCGGCGACGGCAAGGGCCTCGGAGCTTTCGTTGTATCCGACTGTCAAACCGCCGGCAAAGGCCGCTCCGGCAGAACATTTTGCTCACCCAAGGGTACCGGCGTATACATTTCAATCGTTTACGAGATAAGCGGAAAAGAGCCCAATTTCGACCTGCTGTCAAGTCTTGCGGGACTTGCCGTGCGCGATACGCTCTTTAACTTTTTTGATTTTGACTGCAAAATAAAATGGCCGAACGATATTTTACTCGACGGCAAAAAAATATGCGGTATACTGTGTGAAATAGTAAATAAAAACGGCAAGCCGAAATACGCCGTAGTCGGAATAGGTCTTAATATCGAAAAGCAGGAATTCCCGGAGGAAATAATGTATACTGCCGCAAGCATAGGCGATAAATACGAGGGTGAGCTTGACCACAACGAAATAGCGGTTGACATAGTAAACAACCTTGACCGCTACATCATACGCCGCGACGCCCTCAACGCCGAAAACACCGGTGAAATAATAAACAGGCTGAAAATGTACTCGGCGTCTTTAGGTCAAATCGTCAGGGTTATAACGCCCGACAGCGAATATGACGCAAAGGTTCTCGACATAGCCCCGGACGGCGGCCTTGTAATTCTGTCGGACGGTGAAACAAAAACCATAACCTCGGGAGAAATAGTACATATACGATAATTTTAGTCAATTTCGACATTATTTTACGATTTGTTTAATTTTTATTGACAGGTAAAAAATGCCGTATTATAATGTCTTATTGTAAGTTAAGTCTTTTTGAATTCTGTGCGATGGCGGGCAAAACTCAATTGGGCTTGACTTGTTTTGCTTTTATAACATTATTTTGGGGAGCTGACAAAAATGGAAAATATCGGTTATTACAACGGCAAATTCGATCTTATTGAAAAGATGACGGTTCCGATGAACGACCGCGCCATGTACTTCGGCGACGGAGTTTACGACGCTACATATTCGGTAAACCGCACCATCTTTGCGCTTGAGGATCACCTCGACAGGTTTTACAACAGCTGCAGGCTGCTCGAAATACCTGCTCCGATGCCGCGTGAAGAGCTTAAAAAGACACTCTATGAGTGCGTGAACAAGGTGGATGACCCCAATCAGTTTGTTTATTGGGAAGCCACAAGAGGAACCGGAATACGCAATCACGTTTTCCCCGACTCGCCCTCTAATCTCCTTATATACACAAGACCCTGCCCGATGAAGGATTTATCTCTTCGCTACAAGCTCGCTACCATGGAGGACAAGAGATTTTATTACTGCAATGTTAAAACTCTTAACCTTATACCGAGCGTTTTGGCTTCGCAAAGAGCTCTTGAAAAGGGTTGCGACGAAACTGTATTCCACCGCGGAGATCTCGTAACGGAGTGCGCTCACTCAAACGTTTCAATAATAAAAGACGGCAAGTTCATTACTCATCAGCTTGACTGCCTCGTTTTGCCCGGTATCACCAGAAAGCACCTTATAGAGATTTGCCACGAAAAAGGCATACCGGTAGAAGAACGCGACTATACTCTCGAAGAGCTTAAAAACGCCGACGAAATAATAGTTTCGTCCTCGGGCGCTCTTTGTATGCCTGCATGCGAGCTTGACGGTGAGCCCGTCGGCGGCAAAGCTCCCGAAATCATCAAAACTCTTCAGGACGCATACCTCAAACGTCTTCATGACGAATGCGGTGAATAAAACCGATAATACACATCTGCAATACGGCTGTTTCGCTTAAATCGAAACAGCCTTGTATTCTTTTTAAAGAGGGAGAATAATTATGGATCAAAAAGCACTTACAGACCTTAATATAGGCGAAAATCTTGATAATCTCGCAAATCTCGATCCGCGCGGATACGGGGTTTGCCGCATTCTCTACAAGGCCTCGCGCGAGTATACCGGTATGCCCACTACAATGAACGCTGCCAAAAAACTGTGCGCGACACTTAAAAAAGACGATATTGTATATATAATGACCGGCTTCGTTTTGCTTGACCATCATCATGCCGAGACTGACGGCATAGTAAGCTCGATGCTTCTTGCAAGAGCACTGTCGCTCGCATTTGATGTAAAACCCGTTATAATCTGCCAAGACGAAAATGTGGAAGCCGTCAGAAATATGTCAAGGGTGATAGGCCTTCACCTTTACGATACCATCGAAGAGATGAATGCTCACCCCGTTTCCATGGCATTCATCCCATTCACAAAGGACAAAGATAAAGCGGAAGCTCTTGCCGACGAGATTATTTCAAAGGGGATGCCAAAGGCCGTAATAGCAAATGAGTTCCCCGGCGCAAACGGCGTCGGCGAATATCACAACGCGGTAGGCAAAAACACTACGGCTCTTGAGGCAAAGGGTGACATACTCTTTACAAAGCTTCAAAAGGCCGGTGTTTTGAATATTGCAATAGGCGACCTCGGAAACGAATTGGGTATGGGCACAGTTCTTGACCACATCAAAAAATATGTCCCCTACACCTCTGAAAAATCAAACTGCGTATGCGGCTGTAACGGAGGAATCGCAAGCGTTGTCGCCGCAGACAACATTATAACCGCAACCGTTTCTGACTGGGGCTGCTACGGTATGATTGCTGCAATAGCCTATCTTAAAGGCGATATAAACATCATGCACGACGCAGAGCTTGAAAAAGACGTCTTAAAAACTGCGGCAAGAAGCGGCATGGTTGATATGTACGGTTGGCAGATACCGTCGATAGACGGTTTTGACCTCACTACAAATATGATGATGGTCAATATGATGCGTGAGTGTATAAGATACGCTCCCACGCTCACCGAAAAATGCAAGACCTGGTTTGATAAAACAATAGAGCTCGGATTTTTTGACGACAGAAAATAATTTCAAGAGGTATTTGTATGAATGCTCCTAAATTTCTCTCTTCCGGTGACAGCGCAATAACCGTCGAATTCGGCAATGAAATAAGCGCCGAAATAAACGCCTGCGTTCACGCGCTTGACAAAGCACTCCATAAAAAAAACATTCTCGGTATTGTCGAGACTGTTCCGACGTTTCGGTCGCTTCTTATAATCTATGACCCGTGCATTACGGGCGGAGAAAAGCTTAAGGCAAAGATAACGAAGCTTTGCGGCGACCTTGAAGCGTCCTCGGAGGGCAAGAAGAGAATTATAGAAATACCGGTGCTGTACGGCGGCGAATACGGCGAGGATTTAAAAGACGTTGCAGAAATCAACAAGCTTACCGAGGATGAGGTTATAAAGATACACTCGGGAACCGATTATTTGATTTATATGCTGGGCTTTTTGCCCGGATTTGCGTATCTCGGAGGCCTTGATGACAGAATCAAAACTCCGAGGCTGCAAAATCCGAGAACTAAGATTCATGCAGGTGCTGTCGGAATAGGCGGCGAGCAAACGGGCATTTACCCTCTCTCCTCCCCCGGAGGCTGGAGACTTATCGGT
>OHYN01000290.1_pt1 | contig 16317 bp, 9 predicted proteins | sample 1580251 | NCBI WGS metagenome assembly OHYN01 (sample SAMEA3882523, study PRJEB24775) | human gut metagenome | biome: human-associated habitat; feature: intestine environment; material: feces | place: Netherlands | collected 2009/2010
GACGCTGATCCGCAGGGCGATTTAACGACCTGCCTCGGTTGGAGGGATACCGACAGCCTTTCCGTAACGCTGACAGAGAAGCTTCAGGCAATCATATCGGAGCAGGAGCAAAATCCTTTTGACGGTATCCTGCAACACAAAGAGAAAGTAGACCTTGTACCGTCCAATCTCAGCCTATCGTCATTGGAAATGACACTTGTAACGGCGATGAGCCGAGAAAGCGTCCTGAAGAATTATCTGAGCCTTGTAAAAGACAAGTACGATTATGTCCTTATTGACTGTATGCCGAGCTTGGGTATGATTACCTTTAACGCTCTAACGGCGGCGGACAGCGTGATTATCCCCGTTCAGGCGCAGTATCTTCCCGCTAAGGGAATGACGCAGCTTTTGGGGACGATTGCGAAAGTGAGGAAACACACAAACGCCGATTTGAAAATCGACGGTATTCTGCTGACGCTTGTGGACGGAAGGACAAATCTTGCGAAAAGCACAGTGGAAGCGCTCAGGGAGAATTTCGGCAGCCATATCAGGATATATAGATCAATGATTCCGGCAGCCGTAAAAGCCGCAGAGGTATCTTCTAAAGGGACAAGTATCTACGCCTATGAGCCGAACAGTCCGGTGTCTAAGGCTTACGCCAGTTTCACAAAGGAGGTGTTAGCCGGTGGCAGGCAGAAAGAGCGACTTCACGCTGCCCACGAACACGCTCGATGAGCTGTTTTCCTCTCAGGAGGAAAGGGACGAAGCGAAGCTGTCAAAAATCAGGGATATTCCGCTTGAGGAAATCGACGATTTTCCCGACCACCCGTTTCAGGTGCGGGAAGATGAGGATATGTTTCAGCTTGTGGAAAGTATCAAAGAGCGTGGCGTGATTACTCCCGCTACCGTAAGGCAGAAGGAGGACGGAAGATACGAGCTTATTTCAGGACACAGGCGAAAAAGGGCTTGCGGTAGACCTCGACCGTGATGAAGCAACGATTTTAATGGTCGAAAGCAACTTCCAAAGGTCGCAGATACTTCCCTCGGAGAAAGCCCACGCATATAAAATGCGGCTTGACGCTATGAAAAGACAGGCAGGCAGACCGAGAAAAGAAAATGCGTCGCCAGTGGCGACTAATTTTTCAAAAGGGCGTTCTGACAGTGAACTCGCTGAACAAGTAGGCGAAAGCAAAGATCAAGTTCGCCGATATATCCGCTTGACTAACCTTGTCCCCGAACTGCTTGAATTTGTGGACGAGGGCAGGATTAAAATGCGCCCCGCCGTTGAGCTGTCCTATCTGAACGAGGACTGCCAGAGGGATTTGGTGGACGAAATCGACTTAAACGATTGTACCCCGTCACACGATCAGGCAATCCGTATGCGGAAGTTTTTCGAGGAAGGCAAGCTGACTACGGAGGCAATCTCTGCAATTATGAGCGAGGAAAAGCCGAATCAGCGTGAGAAGATTGTTTTGCGTGGGGACAGGGTGCGAAACCTGATTCCGAAAAATATCCCCATCAACCAAACGGAGGAGTATGTCTGCAAGGCGCTGGAGCATTACAACAAGTTTTTGCGAAACCGTGCCGAGCGTGACAGCAGGTAAGGCGGAGTGTGTTTTTCTTCTTCCCCTTCCTCACACTCCAACCCCTAAACTATCTCACTATCCGAAAGAATAAAACTATCTCTCCTGATTACAGCTATCTCACCTAACTCAATCTATCTCAGAAAAACGCACCATTCCAAAGCACAGGAGGTATGCCCTATGATGTAAGATTAACCTTCGTTTCACACCTTTGCCTGAAATGCTGTTTCGCATTACAATGGCGGCAGAAAAGGAGTGAAACGCAATGAAAACAAAAACGATTGTTTTTTTATTGGCTCTTTTGCTGACTGTGCTTGCAGGCTGCAACAATGCCCCGCCGAATGAAGATACGCCGCAGCCGTTTTCTTTTTCGGAGAGTGTTCAAAGCACCTCTGAATCCGAAACACCTGCGGGAAAGGAAAGCAAGGAGGTTGAAACAACGCCTGAAGCCGTGCAGGAAGTAAAGCCGGAAAAGCAGGAAGAAACGACGGAAACGGATACGGTCAGCTCCGAACAGCCTCAGACTGTTTCTGAAAGCGGGCAGGCGGCACAGTCCGCCGAACAGCCCGATAAAGCGGATAAGACCGAACATTCCGTATCCACATCGCAGCCGGATATTCCAAAAGAAAGCGAAACGCTTGAGCCGCCTGAAACGGAAGAAACACCGAGCAAAACCGAAACCGACTTTGACATTGACTACTGGATTTCCTTTGTAAAAGGCTACGCTCAGAGTGTGGGACTTCTGTTAGACAGCGAGGCAATTTACTGTTGGGATAATCCGATCCGAGCCGGAGCGCACTGCAAATATCTTGAAAGGGATATTCACAGCCGCTTGGATCGGTACAAGGCTGACGAAGAAATCACAGCCGTATGGATTTGGGCGGAGGAAGTCTCTGACGGAATCTATGACATCTATATCGGCTATGCTTAAATTTAATATTCCATTTTGAGGACGCACCGAAAAAAACGGTGCGTTTTTCTTTTTCAAGGAGGATTTCAGATGAAAATTAAGAAACCAAAGCGCATTATGTCGCTGTTTCTTGCAGCGCTGATGTGCGTGACTTCCCTTGTAGGGATTGGTACGACTGCCTATGCCGCAGAGGAAACGGACGATGTGTACCTTATCTCATATCCCCGTGATGGGGACTCGAATTACAACGCCGAATGGGGACACGGCAGCCTTACCTTTATGAACGGCTGGAAAACAGGCACTTCCCGTTATACAACCGTCCGTGCGATGGGATCGTACAACGGAAATATCTGCTACTGTATTGAGATCGGCGTCCCGCAGCAGACCGGAGACAGCTTTACCAAAAAGGGCGAGGATTTTTGGGACAACTACCCTGCGTCCTATAACAGCACCATTTCTCCTGACGATATTAAGCTGTTCATTGGTCGTATCTTCCAGTACGGCTATACGGGAACAATCTCAACCTCGTGGCGTTCTCAGAACGAGGGCGGCGATAAGCTGGCTCACGCAGTCGCTACACAGCTTCTCATTTGGGAAACCGTGATCGGCGAGCGTGATGAAAACTTTAACAAGGTCAGCACAGGCGGCAGGGACGCTGTTCTGGATCAGATCAGTCGCAGCCACCCGATTTATGACAAGATTATGAGCTACTACAATTCAATGGCTGCAAGTGTGCAGAAGCATTCCAAGCTGCCGAGCTTCCTTTCCAAAACGCCGGGAAGCGCACAGGAAATTGAGCTTAAATGGGATGGCTCTAAATACACGGTTACGCTGACGGACAGCAACAATGTCCTTTCCGGATATAAGTTTTCGTCCAATAATTCGGGTGTTCAGTTCTCCGTAAGCGGCAACAAGCTGACGATCACTGCTGAAAAAGCGCCGAGCGATGGGCTGACGATTACCGCAGAGAAAACAGCTCAGAGAAAGGGCGTTATCACTTGGACGGACGGTATCTATGGGCCGAACGGCGGTGTGCAGGATACCGTAACCTATGCTCAGACGGTCAATGATCCGGTTAAGGGATTCCTTAAGTTAAAGGTTTCCTATGGATCAGCGAAAATCGTCAAAACCAGTGAGGACGGAAAAGTTGACGGTATTTCCTTCCGTATTCAGGGCAACGGCATTGATAAAACCGTTAAGACAGAAAACGGCGGTCAGATTCAGGTCGATAACCTAATGCCCGGAGTATATACCGTAACCGAGCAGGAATATGACCGCTACGAGCCGCAGGAGTCCCGCAGAGTAACCGTAGTTGCGGGACAGGTTGCGACCGTCAACTTCAACAACACGCTGAAGCGTGGCGATATTGAGGTTATCAAATCCTCGGAGGATAACTTCAATGAAGGCGTGACCTTCCATCTTTACGGCACATCGCTCTCCGGCATTGCCGTGGACGAGTATGCCGTTACGGATAAAAACGGTGTGGCGACCTTTGAAGATGTGCTGATCAGCGGCACAACGCCGTACACCATCGAGGAAGTGGATACCGCAATCCGTTATGTCATTCCCGCAGATCAGACCGCACCCGTCAAGTGGAATGAGGTCACTACCCGCAATTTCACAAATATCCTGAAGAAGTTTACCGTTACCGTCACAAAAAGCGACGCTGAGACGGGAACGGCTCAGGGCAATGCCTCGCTTGCAGGCGCAAAATACGGGATTTTCAAAGGCGAACAGCTCATTGATGAATACTATACCGATGAAAACGGTCAGTTTACCACAAAAGAATATATCTGCGGTGCGGACTGGACGATCAAGGAACTGGAGCCGAGTGAAGGCTATTTGCTCGATCCGACCGTCCATAAGGTCGGCGCAGAGCCGGAGCTTTATACCATCGAGCATAACCAGACCGCAAATGATGTAACAGAACAGGTCATCAAGGGCAATATCGCCATTATCAAACATACGGACGATGGCGAAACACAGATTGAAACGCCCGAAGAAGGCGCAGTTTTTGAAGTGTATCTCAAATCCGCAGGCTCTTTTGCGAACGCAAAGGAATCCGAGCGTGATACGCTCATCTGCGATGAGAATGGCTTTGCACAGACAAAGGATATGCCTTACGGCACATATACCGTTCATCAGGTATCCGGCTGGGAAGGCAGGGAGCTGATGGACGATTTTGATGTATTCATCGCAAAGGACGCCCAGACCTACCGCTATCTGATTAACAACAGCAATTTTGAAAGCTATATCCAAGTAGTCAAGGTAGACGCAGAAACGGGCAAGACCATTCCCTATGCGGGCGCAGGATTCCAGATTTATGATCCGTCCGGCAATCTTATCACGATGGAGTTTACTTATCCTACCCCGACAACCGTTGACACTTTCTATACCGACGCTAACGGCTCGCTCGTAACGCCGGAAACACTGCCATACGGTCAGGGCTTTTCTATCGTTGAGGTACAGAGTCCTTATGGATATGTCCTTGATTCTACGCCCGTCTATTTTGATGTCACGGAAGAAAATTCTTCTGAGGAAAGCGGGGTAACAGTGATAAAAGTTGAAAAAACCAATATGCCGCAGAAAGGCACGATCAGCATTGAAAAAACGGGCGAGGTATTCTTCGGCGTTTCGGTAAGCGGCGGAACAGATGAAAACGGGCAGGAGCTTCCCGTTATCTATCAGCCGGTCTATGAAACACAGGGGCTGCCGGATACCGTTTATGAAATCCGTGCCGCCGAAGATGTGGTAACGCCTGACGGAACTCTCCGATACAGCAAGGGCGAGCTGGTCGATACGGTTACGACCGATGAAACCGGCTTTGCAAAAAGCAAGGAACTCTACCTCGGAAAATATGAGATAAAAGAGGTCAAGGCAGGCTATGGAATGGTGCTGAGCAGTGAAGTCCATACCGTAGAACTCATTTACGCCGGACAGAATGTAGCTGTAACCGAAACGGCGACTTCCTTTGTCAATGAACGGCAGAAGGTTGAGGTAAGCCTTGAAAAAGCGCTGGAGACAAACGAACTGTTTGGTATCGGCAATAACGGAGAAATCAAAAATATCAGCTTCGGCTTGTTCGCCGATGAGGAGCTTGTGTCCGCAAGCGGCACTTCCATTCCGAAAGACGGTCTGCTTGAAATCATCACGCTTGATGAAAACGGCAGAGCGACCGTAGGGACTGACCTGCCTTTGGGCAGCTATTATGTAAAAGAGCTGGCGACTGATGAGCATTATCAGCTCAGCGGCGAAAAATATCCCGTTGTATTCGAGTATGCGGGACAGGAAGCCGCAACGGTTGTAATTGCCGTCAATGACGGAGAGCCGATGGAAAACAGGCTGATCTACGGCTCGGTTTCCGGCAAAAAGGTGGACGAGAACGGCGAGGGACTCGGCGGTGCGCTCATTGGTCTGTTTAAGAGCGATGATGTGGAATTTACCGAAGAAAACGCCCTGATGACCGCTGTATCCGGCGACGATGGCAGCTTCTCCTTTGAGAATGTGCCTTACGGAAACTGGTATATCCGTGAGATCAAGCCGCTTACTGGATTCGTCCTTAACGAAACGGTCTATGATGTGAACATCTCAGAGAATGAGCAGGTCGTTGAGATTGAAATCGTCAATAAGCTGGTGCGTGGCAATATCGCTCTTACGAAAGTGGACGCTGAATATACCGATACGAAGCTGACGGGCGCTGTGTTTGAGGTCTATAAGGACTCCAACGACAACGGCGAGCTGGACAGCGAGGACGAGCTGATCGGCACACTGACCGAAAAGGAAATCGGGCAGTATGAAATGAACGATCTGCTCTACGGACGCTACTTCATTTTGGAATCGGCAAGTCCGGATTCGTATATCCGTGACGAGGGCGTGTACGAGGTATTCATCGACACGGACGGAAAGACCTATCAGGTGGAAAACACAGAGGGCAAAGGCTTCGCAAACGAGCCTATGCGTGGGAACTTAAAAATCGTGAAAACATCGTCTGACGGAAAGGTGGAAGGTTTTGCTTTCCGTATTACCGGAGCAAACGGCTATGATGTTACCCTTGAAACAGATGAAAACGGCGAAATCTTCCTTGAAGGTCTGCGGATCGGCGAGTACAAGATTTCCGAAGTAAACAATTCCGCTTCCGCTATGTATATCCTGCCTGCCGACAAGCAAGCTGCGGTGCAGACAGGCTCTACCACGGTCGTTGAAATGCACAATGAGCTGAGAGATACGCCGAAAACCGGAGATGACAGCAAGCTCGGTCTTTGGCTTGCCCTTGCGGGCGTATCGGCAGCCGGCATAGCAGCCTGCGGTATTTTCGGCTTTAAGAGAAATAAGAAAAAGGAGGATAACTGATGGAACTGAAAGCGATCATCGGAATTGCTTTGGTCGTCTTTATCGTAGGCGGCTTTATCTTTTTGCAAATCCGTAACAGAAAGAAAAAGTAAGAACTTCTGCGGGGGCGGGGCTTAAAAACTCCGCCCCTTTTTTCTATTTTGGGAGGCTTATAATGAGAAACCTGAAAACGATTGAAAACCGAGTGCTTTCGGTGTTAAAGGAACACCCCGAAGCACGAAATGACGATATGAAGCTGTATCTGCTCGTCAGCAAGGCGTGTATCTATGATACCCACGGTATCAGCCATTTTAGCTTTGAAGATGTGATGAGCAATTACAAGGCTTACGGTATCCCCTGCTTTGAGAGTATCCGAAGGACAAGGCAGAAGATTCAGGCGAAATATCCTGAACTTGGCTGCTCCCCCGAAGTACGCAGGGCAAGGCACAAAATGCAGCGTGTCTATTCCGACTACGCTAAAAGCTAAGATGGGAGGTAAAAGAAAATGGCAGCGAAGAAAAGCGCAAACACCGCTTTGCAGCAGAAAGTAAAGGTGCTGGCGAAGCTCTATGATTCCGGCTGTAAAACCGAAAAGGATTTGAAGGCGCTGAGCCTGCAAAGCATTTTGAAAATCCCCGATATATCCGTTTCCGATATGACGGTTATCACAGAGCTTCAGGAGCAGATCGCAAAAAACAGGCTCTTTTCCTATTTGGGAGGTGCGGATGATGAGCAGGAGTCAAAGCAAAATGAATAAGGAAAAACAGATTTTGGAGAATCAAATAAGCCTGAATCTCAGGGAAGATAAGACTTTGGAGATTTATGTAGGCGACAGTCTTGCCGCCGAAATTTCCGATGGGCGGCTGGATATGGAGTTTGCAAAAGAAATTCTGGAAGGACTTGATTATGAAATCAACGAAAGTAGTTTTACAATTCGACCGCTTCATTCTGACGAGCAGAAATACACTTACAGGCAGGGTACGCAGATTGAGGGACAGACCGGAAGTATCGGGTATCTTCGTGGCGATTTCGGCACAGGCGGAAAAGAGTTCTTTTCCTCTTGGTTTGACCACAGGCGGGATTTGAAAACGGGCGAGTTCAAAAGCGAGCTGGACGAGGTTATCAACGCCCTGCGTTCCGAAGAATACGGGCTGTTAAAGAGCCGCACGGCTATGGCGCAGTATACGGAGAAATATCCCGTCAGCGCCTTTCAAGGCAACTATGCGACCGAGTACGGCTTTCGTGCCGACACCGAAAAATACAGCTTCCTGATACGGTGCAATCCTGCCCGTGGGGACTACAATTTTTACTGCTACTGCTATGTGCGGGAATGGCTTGACCGCCATATGGAAAAAGCGAGCCGTGGAATCCGCTTTATTACGCCGGATTACAAAGAAAAATTCAAAATCCCCGATGGAGATAAAATCCGCATTACCTTGAGCGACGGAGAACAGCTTGACCGCACCTGCCGATATATTGACGACTATCATTTAGAGGTTGGCAGCAACCTCTACCATATCTGCGAGTTCGCCGAACGGATGGAGCAAAACGGCAATACCGTGATACCACTCCGTTCTTCTCTGCCGGAGCAGTGCTATGTGTTCGTGCAGACGGAAAACTGCGCCGGCATTGTCAAAAAGGGCGAAAGCGGATTTTACCGCACGGATATTCAGGGCGGCAAGCCCAGTGAAACAAACGCCCTTGTGAATGAGATGAACGAAAAACTCGGCTTGTCGAAAGGTCAGGCAGAAGCAATGAAGGCAGGCTCAATGTTCGGTTGGGATACCCCTGCTGCCGATCCGAAAAGTTATGATAAAAACGGTATTCCCGTAAAACCGAAACAGAAAGACTATGAAAGATAGGAGGTGCATAACCGATGGCACGAAAGTACGACCTGATTTCCGAGCTGTACCGCCGTACCGCACACGCTGTTGTTTCCGATGTTCAGAACTGGCAAGCCTTTTTACGCTGCGCCTGCCGGAACTACCGTCTGCGCTTTGACGAGCAGCTTCTCATCTACGCCCAAAGACCGGACGCAACGGCGGAACGATAAATTCGAGCGTTGGGTAAACCGTGGCGCTAAGGGTATCGCCGTATTTGAGGACGCCGACCGGAGCAGGCAGCGCTTAACCCATTACTTCGATATTTCCGATACCCACGAAAGCCGCTATTCCCGCCCTGTTCCGATTTGGGAGATGAAGCCGGAATATACGGATGATGTGATCGAATCCCTTGAAAGCACCTTCGGCGAGCTGGAAAACAGGGAAAGCCTTGCGGACGCAGTGCTGAGCGCCGCTAAAAACGCTGTGGAAGATAATATTCCCGACTATTTGGGCGATCTGATGTATGCCGCAGATGATAGCTTCCTCTACGGTCTTTCGGAGGATATGATTACCGCTATGTATAAAAAGGCGGTAACAAACAGCGTGGCGTATATGATGATGACAAGGCTTGGAATAGATACCGAGCCGTTTTATGAAGCGGAGGATTTTTCCGTTATCACAAATTTCAATACGCCCGAAACCTTAAACGCCCTCGGCATTGCGTCAAGCGATATTGCGGAGATGGGGCTTGGGGAAATCTCCCGTACCGTTCTTGCTCTTGAAAGGCAAAATCGCATCATTGCGGACAGAGAAAAACCTGATTACAATAAGGCTGAAAATAAAAGCGAAAGGAGCTTTGAAAATGAACGAGCTGACATACACAATGCAGGGCGATTACAATCTTCCCGACCTGACAATGCCGCAGCAGCCGGAGGTAACTTTGGGCAGGTACGCTCAGATGAGGCGGAAATTTCTCAAAGAACACCACAAAATCCGATACTACAATCTTCTGACGAGCTGCACCCTGACACAGCATTTAGCGGAAACAGAGCAGACAGCGATGAAGCTGGAAGAAACCCTGATGAAGCAGATGGCGGCGCAGGAGGGCTTGACCGAGAGCCTGAAAGCGGCGGATATGATAAAGTGGGTGCAGGGAATGAACAATCTGAGGAACAGAGTGCAGGAGATCGTGAAAGCGGAGGTCATCTTCGCTTAGATTATTATGACCGAAGCAACGAGGACAAAAGCCTGCTGTTTTTCAGCGGGGACGATACCATTCGTGAAATCCTCGGCACAACTCCTCACCTAAAAGCCTCGAAAGAGGAAATTTGTGCTTTCTATGAAAGCAATCCCGATAACGCCGCCCGTACCGAATATATCAAGGGTGTTTTCAATAACGACTATACCGAACTGATTTTGAGCGACGGGCGGCGAGTCGGGTACAAAACTTGGCAGAATGTGCTCCAGCTTTGGGAGGGAAATTACGATAACAGAACAGCACAAAGTTTCTATGATTGGGGCGTGATTGCACAATACTTTGAAGCAATGCGGCTTCTCGGTGAATTGCAGGACACGATGAAGCCATTACCGTCTATGGACGGACAACTGAATTTTTTGGAAATGCAGGCAGAGGAAAAGACCTCTGCTTTTTCTTTTTCTCAGGAGATTATCGACGCTGTTCTCACTCGTGGTAGCGGCGTATCTGAGGGAAAGTTCCGTATCTATGAGCAGTTTGAAAAAAGTTTGTCCGCAAAAGAAAACGCCGATTTTCTGAAAGAGGAATACGGTTGGGGCGGTGCTTATCCCGTGATTGTCGGCGCAGGCATTGATGAGCAGCACGACGGAAAAGGCATTTTGATCTCAAAAGGTATTGGCAATGACAAGCCGCATATCCGGCTGAATTGGACTCAGGTAGAAAAGCGGATTGCCGAGCTGATACGCCTCGACCGTTATCTCAATCCAAAGGAAAAAGAGATTTATCCACAGTGGCTCCAAAAGCAGGAGGAACGCCGAGCGGAACTTGCCGAAGAACAGAGAAATCGAGAAATTCTCTCCTCTGCTCCACCCGAACTGGAATCGGCGCAGGCGGCTGAAAGAGAGCCGCAGCAGGAGGCGCAGTATGCCTATCATCTCGGCGATACGGTATATATGGGCGCTGACGAATACGAAATCCTTGCCTTTGATGATAAGCGTGTCGTTCTTCACGATATACAGTATCCGCTATTCCAAAAGGAATTGGAACGGGCGGAATTTGACCGCAGGGTGCGGGAAAACCCGATGAACGACCACTTGAAGGTAACGAATCAAACGGCGGTTGCAGAGCAGCAGCCTCGTTTCAATTCTATCGAGTTTGAAAAGCTCATTCCCCATAATATGCGTTTCAAGGAAACCGCTTTGGTAAACGGCAATGAGATGTATTGGGTAACGCAGGAGATTTTTACTGCCGGGGATTTAAGAAAGTTCCAGCAGGCTGTTCAGAGCTACAACGGGGATATTAAAAAATTCTATGTTACACCCCGTGATCTAAGCCCGTCCTACTCTTTTGAGGAGGATATGAAAAACAAGGTTTTGGCAGTCATCACTCCCGACACTATCCTGCAAGACGATTATATTCAGGCTGTCCGAAACGAAGGACTCGGCGATTACCTTCAGCCGGAGGAAAAAGCTGATCCGGCTGAATCGCCCGCCTTTAACATTGGTATGGGGTATCTCGGAAACGGTCTTACTGTCTGGAACAGAGCCGTTGAAGAAAACGGAGATTACCAAACGATTGCTCATATCAGCAGCGAGGGCGAAATCCGCTACTATGTGGACGGTCTGCCCGATGATGTAGTGTCAAGGATTGAGCAGGCAGCGGCACGGGAACATCAAAAAGCTCTGTTTGCAGCCTCATATCAGGTGGGAGACAGAGTGTATTTGGAAGGAAAGCCTTTTGAAATCACACGGGTAGACGATTGGAATGTTGAGCTGATGGATCGCTCTATACAAAATCCGCAGCCTCGTTTGGAACGCAAGGACAGCTTTATGCGCCTTGTTCAGCAGAACGAGCGCAGCAGCTTTACGGACACTTATCGTGAGTACAGCGAAATCAAGGAAGATAATCCTGACAGTCTTGTGCTGTATCAAATGGGCGATTTCTTTGAAGCCTACGGTGAGGACGCACAGACCGTAAGCGAAGCGCTGGAATTAAATCTTGCTTCCCGTTCCATCGGCGGCAATCAGCGAACACAGATGTGCGGCTTTCCGTCAAACCGCTTGGAAACCTATGTCAATATGCTGCTTGACCGTGGCTTTGATGTGTCGGTCTGCTCTTTGGAAAACGGAGAGCGCAGCACCCGAAATATCGTATCGACTAATAAAGAAGATCCAGTGCAGTCGCAGCCAGTCGGAAGGATCGACTATCTTCATACGGACGGAACGGTGCGGGAAAGCATTGAATACACCAGTCCCTATCAGTTCGCAAGCGACATAAGAGAGGAAACATATTACGGTGTGCCTTTTAAGGTGGTTTTCTATAAAGACAAGGAAGGCAATACCATATCAAGAGAGTTTGCAGAGCATCTTGATCCGCCGGCGCAGAGCATAGAAATCATTGATTCGCCCTATCTTGCAAAGGACAGGGCAGATGAAATGCTCAGGCAAGCGGAGCATATTGCGGCAGAAAATACGCTCCCGCCCGACGAGAGATTTTTCGTCATTGAAACCGATGAGGGCTATGCCATTTGGGACGATTTGACGGAAGCAATCTATATCGACGATGAGGGCGTCAGCGAGGAATTTAAGAGCGAGTGGCAGGCAAACGACTACTTGGAAGATGTCAAAAAATCTGTTTCCGAAAAGGAAGCTGCCGAATGGCTTTATGTGGAACGGGAAAAGCAGAATACATCTGCCGAACAGCCTGAGCAAAATGAAGCCGAGCCATTCACGCCTGCTTTCAGCCAGCCGAAGCGCTCACGGGTACAGACCTTTGATCTGCACCCTGAAATCCCGTTGTCCGAACGGAATACCTTTGACCTTGCTTCCCACGAAGTACCGGAGGCAGGTAAAAAAGAACGCTTCCGCAGAAATATAGCAGCAATCGATGTGCTGAAGGAATGTGAGTTTGACAACCGCTTTGCAACGCCCGAAGAACAGGAAATCCTTTCGCAGTATGTCGGTTGGGGCGGTATTCCAGAAGCATTTGATGAAAACAATTCCTCGTGGGCAAATGAGTTTATTGAACTTTACACCGCCCTTTCTCCAGACGAATACGAAAGCGCAAGGGCAAGCACCCTGACCGCCTTCTATACCCCACCCGTTGTCATTTCCTCAATCTACAAGGCAATGGAGCAGATGGGCTTTCGGGAGGGCAATATCTTAGAGCCTTCCTGCGGAATCGGCAACTTTATCGGTATGCTGCCCCAGTCTATGCAGGACAGCAAAATCTACGGCGTTGAGATTGATAAGATTTCAGCGGGGATTGCACAGCAGCTTTATCAGAAAACCTCAATAGCGGCGCAGCCGTTTGAGGAAGCAAATATCCCCGACAGCTTCTTTGACGCTGTGATCGGGAATGTGCCTTTCGGCGATATTCGAGTGAATGACAGGAGGTATAACAAGCATAATTTTTTAATCCACGACTACTTTTTTGCGAAGTCCTTAGACAAGCTTAGACCGGGCGGCGTAATGGCGCTTATCACAAGCAAAGGCACGATGGATAAGGAAAATCCAGCCGTGCGGAAGTATATCGCACAGCGAGCCGACCTGCTCGGCGCTATTCGATTGCCGAACAACACCTTTAAGGGAAACGCCGAAACGGAGGTCGTTTCGGATATTCTGATCCTGCAAAAACGGGATAGGCTCATTGACCTTGAGCCTGAATGGGTACACCTGAACACCGATGAAAACGGCGTGAAGATGAACACCTACTTTGTCGATCATCCTGAAATGGTACTTGGCGAATGGAAAACCGTGTCCGGCAGATTCGGCGAAGAAGATACCGTTGTCCCTTATGAAAATGCCGACCTTGCCGAGCTTTTGGACGAAGCCATTTCCAATATCCACGCAGAGATTACAGATTACGAAGTGGACGAGGAACTGACCGAAGAAGATAACTCCATTCCCGCCGATCCCGAAGTCCGCAACTTTTCCTATACGGTTGTGGACGATAAAATCTATTACCGTGAAAATTCCCGAATGACTCCGGTGGAGTGTTCGGCTACGGCAGAGAACCGGATCAAGGGTATGATTGCCATAAGGGACAGTGTTCGCAGCCTGATTGAAATGCAGACTGCCGACTATCCAGATTATGAAGTCGAAAAGGAACAGCAGAAGCTAAATGCGCTTTACGATACTTTTTCCAATAAGTACGGACTGATCAATTCCCGTGCGAATGTGTCCGCCTTTTCGCAGGACAGTTCCTTTGCCCTGCTTTCCGCACTGGAGGTGCTGGACGAAAATGGAGAACTGGAGCGCAAGGCGGATATGTTCACGAAGCGGACGATCAAGCCACACACACCCGTTACCTCGGTGGATACCGTCAGCGAAGCGCTTGCCGTATCTATGGGCGAAAAAGCCTGTGTGGATATGGAATATATGTGTTCCCTTACGGGCAAGACCGAGCAGGAAATCTATGAGGAATTAAAAGGCGTTATCTTCCTGAATCCGATGTACGGCTACGGCGGCAGTGATGAGCAAAAGTACCTGATGGCGGACGAATACCTCTCCGGCAATGTGCGGGAAAAGCTCGCTTGGGCGAAAAAATCCGCAGAAGTTTATCCCGAAGATTACAACATCAATGTAGAAGTGCTGGAAAAGGTACAGCCGAAAGACCTGACTGCCAGCGAGATTTTCGTGCAGCTCGGCACGACTTGGCTGCCGGAAGAAGTCGCACAGCAGTTTATGTACGAGTTTTTGGATACGCCCGTTTATGCGAGATGGAATATCAAAGTCCATTACTCAAAGCTGACGGGCGAATGGAATGTGGAGGGAAAATCCTATGACCGTGGGAACCTGAAAGCCTACAATACCTATGGCACAAAGCGTGTCAATGCCTACAAGATTATCGAAGATACGCTCAATATGAAAGATGTGCGTGTCTTTGACTATATCGAAGATGATGAGGGCAAAAAGAAAGCTGTCCTCAATAAAAAGGAAACCGCTATCGCCCAGTCGAAGCAGGAGCTTATCAAGCAGGGCTTTCAGGATTGGGTATGGCGTGATCCCGCAAGACGGGAAAAGCTGGTACGGCTGTATAACGACAAATTCAACAGTATCCGCCCCCGTGAGTATGATGGGAGCCATATCATTTTTAGTGGTATGAATCCGGAAATCGAGCTGCGGGAACATCAGAAAAATGCGGTCGCTCATATCCTTTACGGCGGGAATACCTTATTGGCACACGCTGTGGGTGCGGGCAAGACCTTTGAAATGACTGCCGCCGCTATGGAGTCCAAGCGGCTTGGACTTTGCAATAAATCCCTCTTTGTCGTGCCGAATCATTTGACGGAGCAGTGGGCGGCGGAGTTCTTGCAGCTCTATCCGGCGGCAAATATTTTGGTCGCTACGAAGAAAGACTTTGAGATGAAAAACCGAAAACGCTTCTGCGGCAGGATTGCCACAGGCGATTATGACGCCGTGATTATCGGACATTCGCAGTTTGAAAAAATCCCGATAAGCATTGAGAGGCAAAGAGCTGTTTTGGAACAGCAGCTTGATGATATTATCGAAGGGATTGCGGAGGCAAAGCGAAACCGTGGCGACCGTTTTTCGGTCAAGCAGCTTGAAAAGACGAAAAAATCCCTGCAAACGAAGCTGGAAAAATTAAACGATCAATCAAGAAAGGATGATGTCGTAACCTTTGAAGAACTCGGTATAGACAGGCTTTTCATAGATGAAAGTCATTATTACAAGAATCTGTATCTTTACACGAAAATGCGGAATGTGGGCGGTATCGCTCAGACGGAGGCGCAGAAATCTTCCGACCTTTTTATGAAATGCCGCTATCTTGATGAGATTACCGGAGGGCGTGGCGTTGTGTTTGCGACGGGTACGCCGATCTCGAACTCAATGGTAGAACTTTATACCATACAGCGGTATTTGCAGTACCGGACGCTGCAAGACCACGATTTACAGCACTTTGACGCTTGGGCGTCGATGTTCGGCGAGACGGTCACGGCAGTTGAGCTTACACCCGAAGGAACAGGATACCGAGCGAAAACACGCTTTGCGAAATTCAATAACCTGCCCGAACTGATGGCGATGTTCAAACAGGTGGCGGACATCAAAACGGCGGATATGCTCGATCTTCCCGTACCGGAAGTGGAGTATCACAACATCGCCGTGAAGCCGTCGCAGGTGCAAAAAGATATGGTCGCCTCTCTCGGCGAACGAGCTGAAAAGATAAGGGGCGGCGGTATAGATTCCAGCGTGGACAATATGCTGAAAGTTACAAACGACGGGCGAAAGCTCGCCCTTGACCAACGAATGATGAATCCAATGCTGCCCGATGAAGAAGGCAGTAAAGTCAACGCCTGTGTGAATGAGGTTTATCGTATATGGGAGGAAAACAGCGATAAAAAGCTGACGCAGCTTCTCTTTTGCGATCTCTCTACCCCAAAGGGGGCAGGCGAGTTTTCCGTTTACACGGACATACGAAAAAAGCTGATCGAGCGTGGTATTCCCGAATCTGAAATCAAGTTTATCCACGAGGCGG
>OHYN01000294.1_pt1 | contig 16257 bp, 18 predicted proteins | sample 1580251 | NCBI WGS metagenome assembly OHYN01 (sample SAMEA3882523, study PRJEB24775) | human gut metagenome | biome: human-associated habitat; feature: intestine environment; material: feces | place: Netherlands | collected 2009/2010
CGAAAAGGAGAGATGCTCGAGTGGTTGAAGAGGCACGCCTGGAAAGCGTGTAAACCCCTAAAGGGTTTCGCGGGTTCGAATCCCGCTCTCTCCGCTTTAAGATACCATGACGATTATTAATAACAAAAAATAAAAACAAATAAGAGAATTATTAATCTTAAAAATTAAACACACAATGAAAAAGTATTTTGCAAAAACGTTCATGAGTTTATGTGCTCTTGGAATCTCTTCTGTAGCATTCGCGCAAGAAGCTACCGAAACCGCTGTTGAAGGTGGCATGTACCAGGCTTTGAAGACTAAGTTTATCGAAGGTGACGCAGGCTTCATGTCTTTGGTTGCTATCGCATTGGTACTTGGTTTGGCTTTCTGTATTGAACGTATTATTTACTTGAGCTTGGCTGAAGTTGACGTGAAGAAATTGATGGCTAAAATTGAAGCTGCTTTGGAAAAAGGTGATGTAGAAGGTGCTAAGACAATCTGCCGTAACACTCGTGGTCCTGTTGCTTCTATCTGCTATCAGGGTTTGATGAGAATCGACGAAGGTTTGGACGTAGTTGAACGTTCAGTTGTTTCTTACGGTGGTGTTCAGGCTGGTTACCTTGAAAAAGGATGTTCTTGGATCACATTGTTCATCGCTATGGCTCCGTCTTTGGGATTCTTGGGTACTGTAATCGGTATGGTGCAGGCATTTGATAAGATCCAGCAGGTAGGTGATATCTCTCCGACGGTTGTAGCAGGTGGTATGAAGGTTGCCTTGATTACAACTATCTTCGGTTTGATCGTTGCCTTGATTCTGCAGGTATTCTATAACTACATCCTGGCTAAGATTGAAGCTTTGACCAGCGAAATGGAAGATTCTTCTATCTCTCTGTTGGATATGGTTATCAAATATGACTTGAAATACAAAAAATAATTAAGATGGCTAAGTTATCATATAAAGTATCATACTATGCACTGTATGTCATGTTCGCTATCATCTTGGTAGTGTTGGGCATGTTCTTCTTCGGTGGAGATGCTCAGGGCGATGCAGTGTTGGCAAGCGTTGACGCAGAAATGTGGCAACCGGCTCATACAGACGCATTGATTTATTTGATGTACATTCTGTTCTTTGTAGCTATTATTGCTACCGTGGTTGGTGTTTTGTTCCAATTTGGAGCTGCACTGAAAGACAATCCGGGAGCAGCGTTGAAATCTTTGATTGGTTTGGTTATATTGGTTGCAGTTGTTGTTATAGCATGGGCTATGGGTAGTGATGAACCGCTTAATATCCCGGGTTATGACGGTACGGACAATGTTCCGTTCTGGTTGAAGATCACTGATATGTTCCTTTATTCTATTTACATCCTGTTGTTTGTAACAATTGTTGCAATCATTGCAAGTGGTATAAAGAAAAAATTATCATAATCAATTGAGGTAACTCAATTTAAAGATATAATTACAATGGCTAAAAAGAAAAGAGAAGTTCCTGAAATTAACTCAAGTTCTACTGCGGACATCGCTTTCTTGTTGCTGATTTTCTTCTTGATTACAACATCTATGGATACCGACCGTGGTTTGGCAAGACGTTTGCCGCCTCCACCGGAAAAGGACCAGAAGTTGGACGATGCAAAGAAGAAGGAACGCAACGTATTGCAAGTCTTCTTGAACATGCAGGACCAGTTAATGTGCGGGAATGATTATATTACTGTTGACCAATTGCGTGCAAAAGCAAAAGAATTTATTGCCAATCCGTATAACGAAGATACAAAACCGGAAAAGATTTCTAAGAATGTTCCTTTCTTCGGTACAGTACAAGTGACGGAAGGCCATGTGATTTCTTTGCGTTGTGACCGTGGTTCTTCATACAAAGCATATATGTCTGTACAGAATGAGTTGGTAGCAGCTTATAACGAGTTGCGTGATGAATTGGCTCAGGAAAAGTGGCAGAAGAATTATATGGAGTTGGATCAAGAACAACAAGATGCAATTCGTGAAATTTATTCTCAGAAGATTTCTGAGGCAGAACCTAAAAAGTACGGAGAAAAGAAGTAATGGGAAAATTTAATAAGACTGGTAAACGTGGAATGCCGGCGTTGAACACTTCTTCTCTGCCTGACCTTATCTTCACCTTGTTGTTCTTCTTCATGATTGTAACAACGATGCGTGAGGTAACATTGAAGGTTGAGTTTAAGGTTCCGCAAGCTACAGAATTGGAGAAACTTGAAAAGAAGTCTTTGGTTACGTTTATCTATGTAGGAAAACCTACTGCCGAATTTCGTAAGAAGTTAGGTAATGAGAGCCGTATCCAGTTGAACGACAGCTATGCTGAAGTTGCTGAAATTCAAGATTACATTATTGGTGAACGTGCCAGTATGAAGGAAGAAGATCAGCCGCAGATGACAGTGTCTTTGAAAGTTGACCAAGATACGAAAATGGGTATCGTAACAGATATCAAAGAAGCGCTTCGTAAGGCTTATGCTTTGAAGATTAACTATTCTGCGCAACCGCGTCAGTAAAAGTTAGTTTAATGATATAATAAAGGTCGTTTCATTTGTTGAAACGACCTTTATTGTTTTAAGTATATTGGGTTTTTAAGATTTCACATTATATACTTCGCGGTAGATGTGTTCCTTTACAGAGTCAAAATCCTTTCCACATTCTATATCTCCATAGGCCATGATGAGCATAGGCAGGTAGTTGTCGCCTGTTTTATAGGGTGGTTGTTGGTAGGGCTTTTCCCATAAGGAGAATCCTTGCCGTTGATAGAAGTTAATGCGGCGTTTAGCCATTTCTTCTTCGGGTATTTCCACCTCCAAGACGATGGGATGTTTTAAGAGTTGGCATAAATGGTTTAGTACGCTCTTTCCATATCCGCCGTTACGCTGTGCGGGGTCAATGGCAAAATGCTCTATATAGTAAAAATGTCCGAAATCCCAGTAAGTGATGAGACCTACCGGGGTGTTGTTATGGAAGATGATATTGTTATAGAAGTGCGTTTTGGTATCTGTATACTTGCGCAATTCCTCCAGTTCCCGGTACTCCTCTGAAGGGAACGATTGGGTCATTAATTTCTCCATGTAGCTGTACAAGTCTGTGTCAGCTGTTGTAATACGTTGAAGTCTGATCATAAGTTCTTTTAGTTTAGTTTGTTTTTATTCAGTATAAAATTCAATGACGCGGCAGATGGCCCGTTGGCAGACCGGGCAGAAAGTAGGGTATTCATTGGTGCGCATGCGGCAATTGTCTGCCGGACGGTAGATGCCTTTGGCAGAATAGCCAGCTCCTTCATATACGCCTACGGGATATGTTCCACTTTCAGAAGAGGGAGTAGGAACGGGAGTTCCTTGAGCAAGCATATCTTCCCATTTGGAAATGAAATCGATTCTTGTGCTGATGTTCTGTTCCCAGGGTTCCACATCTAGTGGATAGGTATCTGTCATCACGTCATTGTCGTAGAAGTATTCATCGGCCAGTCCGCCAAAGCTATGCCCGAACTCATGTACCACAACGGGGCGGAACATTGGATGGTGGGCGGTAGTAAGGGTATAGGAATTATGGATTCCACCGCCGCCGTATTCTTCCGTATTGGCAAGGATGATGATGTGTTCATACGGTATTCCCGCCAGCGCATCGTGTATGGATTTGACACGGGAGGTGGTCAGATACCGGTCTGAATAGAATGTGCTGAAATGAGAGCTGAATGCTGTCCGTTTCCATTCTCCGAGGCGTGGTACGCTTACTCCGCTGTCTTCGGAGGGGCTAGCCACTGCTACAATGTTGAAGTGCTTTTTCATGGACCGGAAGGGTTCGTGGGCAAACAGACTTTCGCAGGTAATGGCTGCGTCTTCGTAGAATACCGGCATCTCTTCGGGAGTATATCCTTCTGCAAGGATGGCTACGTCGATGCATTTGGCCGTATTGCCGCTTTGCAGCAGATATTTATGTGGTGTGATGTGGGCAGTACCTTTCTGATGTATCAGGATGTCGTCGGGACTGACCGTATGTTTCATGCTTGCCCGTACATTTCTACGCGGGTCGAGAAGTGTTATTTCTATTTCTGCAGGACGGAGGGGATAGGGAAGGAGAAAGGTGTTTTCGAATCCTTTGGTTACCGCTTTGGCTTCATCCGTTTCCAGCCACTCCTGGAAGAGCGAAGAAAAGGATGTTTTGTAGATTACGCTGCCATTGGCTGCATCTCGCATAATGATTTGTCCGTTTCCTTGCAGGGGCAACTCAGGTAAATGATGCTTCCTTCCTGCCCAAGAGGGGAGACAAGACAATCCGTCCAGGCATATCTCTTGTTTGGCTGCATTTCCGGTAAAGATATAGTCGACACGCAGGGTTTTATCTGCAAAATAATCGGCAAAACTTTGGGCATGCAAGGATATTGCTGCCATCAGGCATAATAGGAATAAGGAATACTTTTTCATAACGGTTCATTATTATTGCTACTACAAAGATAATATCTTTAAAGCTCATCTGCAATTTTCCGGTCATGCGAGATGGAATTTTGCATATGCACTTTGAAATGCCTGATATGCGGTATTATTCTTTTTTTTGCAAGAAAAGTTATAAACCGTATTTTTATTGGCGAAAAAATAGCTAACTTTGCATGTTGCCGTATAGATATGCGGGAGATATAGTAATTTATTAATCATTAGAATTTGAAATGGGACATCATCAATTGGATACTTTAGACGAACAGATTTTAAAACTTATAGCCGATAATGCACGCATTCCTTTTCTTGAAGTGGCCAGAGCTTGTAATGTATCGGGAGCAGCAATTCATCAGCGCATTCAAAAGCTGACAAACTTAGGTATATTGAAAGGTTCTGAATATGTGATTGATCCGGAGAAGATAGGATATGAAACATGCGCCTATATCGGTATCTATCTAAAGGATCCTGCTTCTTTTGATGCTGTAACGAGAGCATTGGAAGCTATTCCCGAGATTGTGGAATGCCATTTTACAACGGGCAAGTATGATATGTTCATAAAGCTTTATGCCCGCAACAACCATCATTTGCTGAGCATCATACATGATAAGTTGCAGCCGCTGGGACTGGCGCGTACGGAAACCTTGATTTCTTTCCACGAAGCCATCAAGCGGCAGATGCCTATAACGGTAGAAGAAGAGGAAGATTAATTTTACCGGTGGATATAATCGACGAATGCATAAGGGCAGGGATGCTTCTCATCTGCGGGATGGGACTCCCTGCTTTTTTCTTGCCATACAGTCGGAGCGACTTCGGGAAAGTAGGCGTCCACCTGAGGGGCTTCTGCATCCACTTCGGTCAGGCAGAGGGTATCTGCAAAGGGGAGTGCCTGGCGATAAACGCTTGCACCGCCGATGATGTAGACGTGTTCGTCGGGCTGGCAACTGCTTAGTGCTTCTTCCAATGAGGGAAAAACTTCTGTACCGGGACAGATCAAATCTTTTTGAGTGGACAGAACAACGTTGCGGCGGTTGGGAAGCGCGCCTTTGGGGAGAGATTCAAAGGTCTTTCGGCCCATGATGATGGTATTTCCCGTGGTGAGGGCTTTGAAACGCTTCAAATCATTGGGAAGCCAGAATAACAACCGGTTCTGATAGCCGATACCTCTCTTTCTGTCTACTGCAGCAATAATACTAATCATATGTGTGTAAAATTCTTTTCTCTTTCTATCTTTTTATTGTAGGATTTATACTGACACTTTTCCTGCAATATGCGGATGCGGGTTATAGTTGACCAACTCAAAATCCTCGAACTTGAAGTCGAAGATGTTTTTCACATCCGGATTGATTCTCATCTGCGGCAAATCCCGCGGTTCACGAGATAGTTGGAGTTTTACCTGCTCCAAATGGTTCAGATAGATGTGAGCATCTCCTAAGGTATGGATGAAATCTCCGGCTTTCAGTCCGGTGACTTGCGCCATCATCTGCAGGAGCAGGGCATAGGAAGCAATGTTGAAGGGCACTCCTAAAAAAATGTCCGCACTACGCTGATACAGTTGTAGGCTCAGCCGTCCGTTGGCGACATAGAACTGGAAGAAGGCGTGGCAGGGAGGGAGGTTCATGTTGTCCAAATCACCTACATTCCATGCGCTGACTATAATCCGGCGTGAGTCGGGATTGTGCTTGATGGTTTCTACAGCTTCGCTGATTTGGTCGATGAATCCACCTTTATAGTTCGGCCAGGAGCGCCATTGATACCCGTAAATATGTCCCAGGTCACCGTTTTCGTCCGCCCATTCGTTCCAGATGCGTACACCGTTGTCCTGAAGATATTTCACATTGGTGTCTCCTTGGAGGAACCATAGCAGTTCGTATATGATTGATTTCAGATGCAGCTTCTTGGTAGTAAGGCAGGGGAAGCCTTCATCCATGTTGAAACGCATCTGGTGGCCGAATACGCTGATGGTGCCGGTACCCGTACGGTCGCTTTTCTCTACGCCTTCGGTCAGTACGCGGTTCAGCAGGTCTAAATATTGTTTCATGATGTAATGCTCTGTTTTTATCCGAACGCAAAGGTAGGAGAATTAATTAATAATTAATAATTAAAAATTAGAGGAAGGGGGTCATCAGGTTTCCCACCCAGCCTACGAATTTCTTCCATCCGGAACGCTTTTTCCAGACTTCGGGAGTGAGTAGCGTACTGTTTTGCACGTCCCGTTCGAACATGGCATTCAGCTCATTGGTGGTCTTGGGGTCGAAGATGAAAGCGTTTGTCTCGTAGTCATAGCGCAGGCTGCGGCTGTTGAGATTGGCAGTACCCACCGTGCAGAAAGTGCTGTCTACCATCATTATCTTGGAATGGTGGAAGCCGCCGTTGAAGAGATATATCTTGGCTCCTTTCTTCATCAGCTTGTGTGCTATGTAGAATGAGGCATCCGGAGTAAAGGCTATGTCCGACACGGCAGGTATCATGATTTCCACTTCAGTACCTTTTTTCAGTGCGTTCTTGATTGCCTTGCGGATTGATTTGGTCGGAACGAAATAAGGATTCACGATTCGGATGCTCTTCTGTGCGGCTTGTATGGAAGCTGCATAGGCATGGCTGATGGAGCGTGGTGTTTCGCGTGGCGTGCGGTCCACGATGGCTATTTCTTCGGCAATACTGTCGGGCAGTTGCTGAGTATCCGGGAAGTAGGCAGGTCCACCTACGTGTTGTCCCGTTTCCCGGTTCCACATGGTCAGGAAGATGCCCTGCAGATAGCGCACGGCATCTCCTTCAAGATGTATGTGCATATCGTGCCATTTACCGATTTTAGGTAATCCGTTGATGTAGTAGTCGGCAATGTTCATGCCGCCGGTATAACCTATCTTGCCGTCAATCACTACTATTTTCCGATGGTCGCGGTGTATGGCATGATTCACCCAGGGAAAAGTGATAGGATCGAACTTAACGATTTCGATGCCTTGGGCGCGGATGGATTTCAGATGGCGTTCTTTCAATGGTTGGTTGTTGGACCAGTTGCCGAAGGCATCGAACATGGCGCGGACTTCAACTCCCTCCTTGACTTTCTCTGCCAGAAGGCTGAACAAGGCATTGGCTATGGAGTCGTTGCGGAAGTTGAAGTATTCCAAATGGATATGATGCCGGGCATGGCGGATATTCTCGAAGAGATCGACGAACTTGTCATGGCCGGTCATCAGCAATTTCACTTCATTGTTATAAGTGACGGGGGCGCCCATTTCCTTCAAGTAATTCATGACGATGGAATCGCTTGTTGCTTGCGCCCCGGCATTCCCAATAGAAAAAACGAATAATATGATGAATAGAATCTTTCTCAAAACTTTCTCCTCTTAGTTAGTTTTATGAGGGGACAAAGATACGATTTATCATTGAAAAACAACTATGCCATAGATGAAATCTTGCGGTAACCGAAATAGAGCAATACCACTCCGGCAATGATTAACGACTTGGGGTCAAGCTCCGAAGCTCCGCTCCGGATGGCAGTATCGAAGGTTTCGCGCAAGGTGTCCAGTATCAGCTGCACTCCGTCGAGGGAGACGAACAGTACGAGGGCCAGAGTAAAGCAGAATGCTGTCCATATCTGCGCCAAGTGGCGGCTACGGTCGGGCAGATGTCGCAGTACGCGGCGGCTGAACCCGTTATCGGCTATTTCCTGCCGGTGTTCGGCAAAGAATGAAGTCAGGAGTTTATCATCATTTTCCATCATAACCATTTTGTTTTAAGTAGGAAGCCATTTTGTCTTTCGCCCGCGAGAGGTGGCTTTTTACCGTTCCCGCCGGACATCCGGTGATACCTGCAATCTTTTCGATGCTTTGGTCTTCCATGTAGAAGAGCGTGATGCAGGTGCGTTCCATTTCCTTCAGTGTGGCCAGGGCACGGTAAATGTCCATGTGCTGTCCCACGTCCTGCTGCAGTGTGCTGCATTGAGCGTCCACTCGGTACGTATCCAAATCGTCCGTTTCTTTCCGGCTGCGAATATAATCATAAAAAACGTTATAGGCAATACGGTAGAGCCAGGTTGAGAAGCTGGACAGATTCTTGAACGAAGCGATGTTTGTATAGGCCTTGATAAACGTATCTTGTGCCAGGTCGTCACTCAACTCGCTGTCGCCGCAGGTCTGGTGCAGGAAGAACCGCCGCACGGGCGACTGGTACTTCTTTACCAACTGGTCGAAGGCCCTGGTGTTGTGAAACACCACGACCTGTGCGACTAACGATATGTCACCCATCTGACTCATTTTTCTTCGTTCTTCTTCTGTTGGCTGTAGAAAATCACCAATTGTCCGAAGCCGGTGAACATGACGAGTAAGCCGATACATCCGAGACCGAATTCGCCGGTAATGGCCCAAAGGAAGATGAACAGGCCGATGCCGACGAATATGTTGTTGATGCCTTTGCTGCGGATATCCGTTGCTGCGGCTTCTTTGAAGAAGTTTTCAGGCAGTTGCTGTCCGCTGGCCAGGGCCTGTTCCGCCAGGCGGTACTTGGCTTTCCGGTTTTTATAGCGGAAGAAGAATACTACGAATATGATGAGTAGCGGCAGTCCGAATACAAAGACGATGGCTGTTACGGCAATCACGGTCTCCGAGGTCTTGCTCCCGAGGTCGAACCCGTTCCAGTCCATACTGCTGTGGTGGGTTCTCCATTTTTCCGGAGCATCGCTACTGCCGGTACCGTTTTCATAAGTCATGATGCTGAGTGTGTCTGTTACGGTTTCTCCATTGATGACAGTGTCTCTCAATTCGATGACTCTTTTCTTGTTCCCCTGACCGTCGTTCTCTGTTACGGTTCTGTTTGCGCCTTGCACCAGTGTGCAGAACATCATGGCGAGCATTAATCCAAAAATGATACGTTTCATAATCTATGGTCTTTTAATTTGTTTCTTTGTTGGTTAGACGTGTCGTCACCTTTATAAAGTTGCAAAGAGAAGATATTTTTTTTAGAAAACCGGAAATAAGGCGATATTTTTCCGTGAAAATGTCTTATTGTCTTTTTTCCGGAATAACAAGAAGTAGGTATTTGCGACTGTAAATAGAGGTAAATATACAAACCGGGTTGTTTCTTATTGTAAATACTGTTATCTTTGCGCATCTGTTTTTATTGGGAAGTCTTGATGAAGTTGAGGAATATAATGAAGTGTTTCCTCCCTCTGCTGTTCATTGCCTATCTGGGAGGAATTACGCTGTTTACCCACTCGCATGTGGTGAATGGTGTTATCATTGTGCATTCCCATCCATTCAAGGGCCAGCATGAGCATACAGAGGTGCAGTTGGAAACCATTTTCTATCTAGCCTCTTTCGTCTCTTCTTCCCTTCCGTTGCTTCCGGTTGCCGCGACGGTTTTCCTTGTTTTGTTGTGTGTACTGAGCATTCTTACCACGGAATGCATCAAGTGTGTAAAGCTTCGTGGCGGTATTTGCCTGCGTGCTCCCCCTTCTTTTTTTCAAATCCGATAGATTAAGGCAATTCCGTTGTGGGATTGCGTCAACCTCATTGATTAACATATTATTTTAGAAGTACATGAAAAAATATATATTTTTTGTGGTGGGAGCAGTATGTCTGTTACTCTCATCAACCGTTTATGCCGAAGATTTGAAGAGTACCGATGCCAATATTGTCGGTCATGTAATAGAAAAAAGTACAAGGGAACATTTGCCTTATATGACAGTTTCGCTGAAAGGCACCACCATCGGGACCATGACCGATGCCACCGGTCACTATTTCCTAAAGAATCTGCCTGAAGGTGAGTTCACGTTGTCCGTCAGTGCCGTAGGTTATAAGTCGCAGGAGCGCAAAGTCGTTCTGAAACGTGGTAAGACCTTGGAAGAGAACTTTGAGTTGGAAGAAGACATGGTGGCACTGGACGGGGTGGTAGTCACAGCCAACCGCAATGAGACTGCCCGGCGCTTGGCACCCACTTTGGTCAAAGTGGTCACTCCTAAACTGTTTGAGCAGACAAACTCGCATACTTTGTCGCAAGGACTGGCCTTTCAGCCAGGTGTGCGGGTGGAGACCGATTGCCAGAATTGCGGTTATTCACAAGTGCGCATCAACGGGCTGGATGGGAAATATACCCAAATATTGATAGACTCACGTCCCATCTTTTCCTCTCTGGCCGGTGTGTATGGGTTGGAACAGATTCCCGCCAACATGATAGAGCGTGTGGAAGTGGTGCGTGGAGGTGGTTCAGCCTTGTTCGGTTCTTCGGCCATTGCCGGGACGGTGAATATCATTACGAAGGAACCGATTCGCAATTCCGGTTCTTTCTCGCATACCATTTCCAATTTCGACGGTTCCGGCTCGTTCGACAACAACACGACCCTGAATCTTTCCTTGGTTTCTTCGGACAGTAAGATGGGGGCTTATGTGTACGGCCAGAGCAGGCATCGTTCGGCATGGGACTCCAACGGAGACGGTTTTTCCGAATTACCGAAGCTGAAGAACCAGACTGTCGGTCTGAATGCTTACTACCGGACAAGTGCCTATTCCAAGCTGAGCCTTGAATACCATCATATGGAGGAATTCCGCCGTGGTGGAAGTGGCTTCAGCCTTCCCCCTCATATAGCCGAGGATGCCGGATTGAACGGTACCGGGGCGCCCGGACTGGTGGAACAGCTGAAACATTCCATCAACACGGGTGGGCTCAAGTTCACGGCTTTCTCCAAAAACCAGAAACATACGTTCAGTACCTATGCTTCGGCTCAGCACATCGTGCGCAATAGTTATTACAGCGCTTATGGAATGACTACGGACTTTACCGGTGTGCTGGGTGCCCAGTATATTTATCATTTTGACAAGTGTCTGTTTATGCCTGCCGATTTGACCGGAGGCATTGAGTTCAATCACGACAATCTGCATGACAAGGCAACGGACGTACAGAAGTATCGTGATGCTGCTTTGGCCGAAGATCCTACGGCAACGGGTGACCGCTTGCAACAACTGATTGAGAAATATACCCCCGCCCCGTTGAACCAAGTGGTGAATATAGCAAGCGTCTATGCCCAGAATGAGTGGAAGAACGAACAGTGGAGTTTCCTGATTGGCGGGCGCGTAGATAAAAACAGCATCATGGACAAGGCTGTTTTCAGTCCCCGTGCCAATATCCGTTACAATCCTACTCAGGATGTGAATATCCGTTTCAGTTATGCTGAGGGATTCCGTGCTCCACAAGCGTTTGATGAAGATCTGCATATCAGTAATGTGGGTGGAGAGTTGGTTTCCATTGTCCGCGCCAAAGGATTGAAGGAAGAGCGTTCGCGCAGCTTCAATGCTTCGGTAGATTGGTACCACTATTTCGGAGATTTCCAGGCAAACCTACTGGTGGAAGGCTTCTACACGAAACTTTCCGACCCGTTTGTCCTGACGCCTCCGGTGAAAGACCCGGATGGTAGCGCTTATCTGATACAGACCCGTATCAATGGTTCGGGAGCTAAAGTGTATGGCGGCACATTGGAAGGAAAGGTTGCCTATAAGGATAAGGTTCAGTTGCAGGCAGGGCTGACGCTTCAACGAAGTATCTATGACTCTCCCGAAGAATGGAGTGCGGATGAGGAGCACTTGTCGGAGAAAGAACGTTACAGCGACAAGATACTGCGTACTCCCGACGTCTACGGCTACTTTACAGCTACCTATATGCCGGTTAAAGCCTTCTCAATAGCTTTGAACGGCAATTATACCGGGCGGATGTACGTTCCCCATTTGCTTTCGGAGGTGAACGGTGAGGCGGATGTATTGGTAAAGAGTCCGGACTTCTTTGAGCTTGGAACAAAGATAGCTTACGACTTTGATTTTCAAGGGTTCTGTTTGCAGCTCAATGCCGGTGTACAGAATATATTCAATTCTTATCAGAAAGATTTTGATAAAGGAGCGAGCCGCGATTCCGGTTATATCTACGGACCGGGTGCACCGCGTTCCTATTTTGCAGGGGTGAAACTCAGTTTTTAAAAAGAGTATTGAACCGTGCTTTTTGTTTAGCCCCGTAGATTGGTGAAACGTATTTTGCACTATCTTTGCTGCCATAAAACAGTTCAAAGCATGAAGCTACCCTCATCTTTCACCGATTATACACGCGCCCTCTTGGGTGTGGAAGAATATGAAAAGCTGGCTGCCGCCCTGGAAGGGGAGCAGCCGGTCAGTATCCGACTGAATGAAGATAAATTACCGGAATCTTCATTCAGTCTTTTTCGTTCCTCTTTTAGGCATGTCCCTTGGTCTACTGCCGGATACTATCTGGACAAGCGGCTGACATTCACTTTTGACCCGCTGTTTCATGCAGGCTGCTACTATGTGCAGGAGGCTTCGTCTATGTTTGTGGAGCAGGCTTTGAGGCGGTATGTGGGCGAAGGACCGGTGGTGATGCTTGACCTCTGTGCGGCTCCCGGCGGGAAATCCACGCATGCCCGTAGCGTGTTGCCCGCAGGCAGTCTGCTGGTGGCCAATGAGGTAATCCGCAACCGCTCGCAGGTATTGGCGGAGAATCTTACGAAGTGGGGGCATTCCGGTGTGGTGGTCACTAATAATGACCCGGCAGATTTTTCTTCCTTGACGGACTTCTTCGACGTCATATTGACGGATGTCCCCTGCTCTGGCGAGGGGATGTTCCGTAAAGACCCCGTTGCGGTAAGTGAGTGGAGTGGGGAGAATGTGGAAATCTGCTGGCAGCGCCAGCGTCGCATCGTTACGGATATCTGGCCTTGCTTGAAGTCCGGAGGCATTCTCATCTACAGTACTTGTACCTATAATACAAAGGAAAACGAAGAGAACATCCGTTGGATACGGGATGAATTCGGGGCGGAGGTATTGCCGTTGGAAATTTCTACTGACTGGAATATTACGGGTAATCTATTGTCGGGAGAGGACTTTCTCGCCTATCGTTTCCTGCCCCATCGGACGAAGGGGGAAGGATTCTTTTTGGCAGTTCTCCGCAAACCGGGCGTGAGCGATGGGAATACCTGGGCCGGGCAGGTGAAATCCTGGGAAAAAGGAAGAAAACCTCAAGGAAAAGGAGCGAAAACTCCGGGTGTTTCCAAAGAACAGCTTTCGGCACTGCATGAGTGGTTTGCGGTTCCGGATAATTACGAATTTATCGTCAATGGCAACAACGTCAGCGCTTTCCCTAAAGCGTATCTCTCCGAACTGTCGGCTTTGCGTTCGTCACTCCGTATCGTGCAGGCTGGGGTAGATGTTGCCGAGTTGAAAGGAAAAGACTGGATGCCTGCTCATGGGCTCGCCATGAGTATAGCACTGAATCCGGATGCCTTTGCCCATGAAGAGATAGGCCGCGAGCAGGCCATCAGCTATCTGCGCAAGGAGGCTGTTGTCCTTTCGGAGACTGCTCCGCGCGGCATTGTCTTGCTCACCTACAAACAGATACCTCTAGGATTTGTCAAGAATATAGGTAACCGTGCCAATAATCTTTATCCCCAGGAATGGCGCATACGCAGCGGATATTTGCCGGAAGGGGTGCTGGAATTGGCAACAATAACCGGGTGAAATCAATCACGTTACTGCAAAGCTGCTGTATATATTTTGCAGTAGCACTGCAGAGCTGTTGCAGTGACACTGCAAATATATATGCAGCGCGACTGCAACACATATGCAGTGGTGCTGCAACACATATGCAGTGCGACTGCAAAAAATATGCAGAACTTTGCAGTATGATAATAGAGTAGGAATGTACTATTTTTTATTGTTTCTTCAATGCAGTATTTTGTTTGTTCAAGCATTTTCTATATATAGATAACTGTTTTAAAACTAATACTATTTGCTTATGCTTAAAAAAACGATTACTGCCTTAAGCCTACTTTGTATCCTTGCAGCCTGCCAGAGTGACGACAACTCTTCACCACAACCCAAGCCTCGCAAAGACATTGCCTTGACCCGTGCCGAGCAGGAGATGATGGATTTAGGAACGGATTTCGCTTTCCGTTTCTTTAATCAGGTTTGTAAAACTGAGGTGGAAAAGCCCAATCTGTTCATCTCTCCTTTGAGCGCTTCGCTCTGTCTGTCTATGATTGCCAATGGAGCGTTGGGAAACACACTATCTGAGATGACAGATGTCCTGGGCTTTTCGGGCTATTCGTTGGAAGAAATGAACAACTATAATAAGAAGCTGGTGGAGGCGTTGCTCGATTTGGACAATACCACACAGTTGGGAATTGCCAATTCCATCTGGATAAAGAAAGGGTTCGGTGTTCATGACGACTTTGTAAGCGTAAACAAAAAGATGTATGACGCGCAAGTGCAGGAGCTGGATTTTGCCTCTCCCAAGGCTCCGGACATTATAAACGGCTGGTGTGCCGGGAAAACGAATAATTGCATCCCCAAAGTCTTGAATGAGATTCCGGAGACGGCGCGTCTTTATCTGTTGAATGCGCTTTATTTCAAGGGGATTTGGAAGAATCAATTCAAAAAATCGGATACGGCAGAAGAGGCTTTTACGAATGCTGACGGAAGCAAATCGACTGTACACATGATGAATCTTCGTGACGAGAGATTCAACTATGCCGAGAATGAGTATTTCTCAATGGCAGAGTTGCCTTACGGCAATGAGGCTTTCAGTATGGTGGTGCTCTTGCCGGCAGAGGGAAAATCGTTGGATGAGTGCCTGCCGCAGCTGAATGACGAGCGCTGGGGGGAATGGAACAGTAGTTTATCAAGCTCTGCCTTGAACCTTAAGTTACCCCGGTTTGAAATGGAATATGATAAAGAACTCATTGACGATATGATGGCAATGGGAATGCAGGAGGCTTTTACTCCATCGGCCGATTTTTCCGGAATGGCGGATGAGGATTTGTTTATCAGTTTGCTGCAACAGTTCACTTATGTGAAAGTGAATGAAGAGGGGACGGAAGCTGCGGCTGTAACTGTCGGAGGAATGGACGTGGCCGCTCCCGGACCAAGTACGGTAATTCCGTTCTATGTGGACCGTCCTTTCATCTTTCTGATAAAGGAGAAGAGTACGGGAGTTATTCTGTTTATGGGTAAAGTCACAAAACTATAACTACAATATATTGAAATAGAAAGAGCTGTCTGTCAACCGCAGACAGCTCTTTCTATTTATAACCGGCTCTTGTATATCTGTGCCATTGCCTTCTGATACTGGTTTTCCAGTTGCAGGAGGTTTGTCTTGCTTTGATAGACAACCGATATTTCAACGAAGTATTCAATCATACTGATTTGTCCTCCCATAAGTGCTTGTTTCAGTAAAGAAAGGTCTTGCTGTTGATGGAAGGTGCGCTCGTATTCCTCCATGGAAGCGTGCAGGTTCTTGGCCTCTTCATAGAGTTGCCACAAGGCAGAGCTGGCTTGCAGTGCGGCGTTCTCCTTTTGGTAGTCAATGTTGAGCGCTTGTGTCTTGGCTATCTTGACCTTATTGCGGTTTTCGAAAAGCGGGAAAGAGAAGCCTACTACTACACCGTTTAGCGGATGCCCCGATTCGGTATTTCTACGGTAACCCAGTTCCAGTTTGGGCAGCCAGCCTTGCTTGCTTGCCGAAATCTGTTTCCGGGCGGCAGAACTTTCACCCTGCAAGGATTGCAGGGTGGGGTCTGAAGCCAGCAGTTCGTCGGCCAGCGGGTGGAAGTCGGCCGGCAACGGCACTGCCGGGTATTCTGTCAATCCGAGTGTTTGGGCGTCGGGTGTGGTACCGGGTCTGGGACGTCCCGGTGTGAGCGGCTGGTTTCCGTTGAGGACAAGCAGCTCTTTCAGTTTATTGTTAAGTGCCGTCTGGTTCATGCGGGCTTCCGTGCGTACATTCAGCAACTCCAGATTAATCTTGTTGGTTTCCAGTGCATTGGCATCTCCCGTTTCCAAACGCCGGG
>OHYN01000295.1_pt1 | contig 16247 bp, 14 predicted proteins | sample 1580251 | NCBI WGS metagenome assembly OHYN01 (sample SAMEA3882523, study PRJEB24775) | human gut metagenome | biome: human-associated habitat; feature: intestine environment; material: feces | place: Netherlands | collected 2009/2010
GAGCGACTATCTGCTGACCTACACCAACTCCTGGGGAGACCACAGCGTGACGGCCACAGCCGGTTTCACCACCTACTACAACAAGCTCGAGAATCTGAACGGCGCCCGTACCCAAGGGGTAGGCCTGGTCATTCCGGACAATCCCGACAAATGGTACGTAAGTATCGGCGACGCAGCCACCGCCACCAACGGCAGTACGCAGTGGGAGCGCTCCACCGTGTCCGTGCTGGCACGCGTGCTCTACAACTACAAGGGCAAGTACCTGTTCAACGGCTCCTACCGCCGCGACGGTTCTTCCGCCTTCTCCTACACCGGCAACCAGTGGCAGAACTTCTACTCCGTCGGCCTGGGCTGGCTGATGAGCGAGGAAGCATGGATGAAGGACATCACCTGGCTGGATATGCTGAAACTGAAAGGCTCATGGGGCACACTGGGCAACCAGAACCTGGACCGCGCCTATCCCGCCGAACCGTTGCTGACGAATGCCTACTCCGCCGTGTTCGGCACCCCGTCTGCCATCTATCCGGGCTACCAGCTTGCCTACCTGCCCAACCCCAAACTGCGCTGGGAGAAGGTGGAAGCCTGGGAAGCCGGTGCAGAAGCCAACTTCCTCCGCAACCGCCTGCACTTTGAAGGGGTGTACTACAAGAAGAAAACCAAAGACCTGCTGGCCGAAGTGCCGGGCATCTCGGGCACCGTACCGGGTATCGGAAACCTTGGCTCCATCGAGAATTCGGGCGTAGAGCTTGCCTTGAGCTGGCGCGACCGGATAGGCGACTGGAACTACAACATCGGAATGAACCTTGCCACCATCAAGAACAAGGTACTGAGCCTCGTGCAGGAAGGCTACTCCATCATAGCCGGAGACAAGCAGCAGAGCTACACAATGGCAGGATACCCCATCGGCTACTTCTACGGCTACAAGGTGGAAGGCGTCTACCAGACCCAGGAGGAGATTGAGCACTCTCCCAAGAACACACTGGCAACCGTCACCCCGGGCGACCTGAAATTCCGCGACGTGAACGGTGACGGTGAAATCACCACGGCAGACCGTACGATGATTGGTAATCCTACACCCGATGTCACCTACGGCTTCACGCTCGGCCTGGGCTACAAGAACTGGGAGCTTGCCGTTGACATGATGGGACAAGGCGGCAATCAGATTTACCGTACCTGGGACAACTACAACTGGAGCCAGTTCAACTTTATGGAGCAACGCATGGACCGCTGGCACGGTGAAGGGACCAGCAACACCCAGCCGCTGCTGAACACCAAGCATACCATCAACAATCTGAACTCCGAGTATTACATAGAGGACGGCTCGTTCTTCCGCATCCGTAACGTGTCGCTGGCATACAACTTCGACAAGGCGCTGATTTCGAAGATAGGCATGCAGGCGCTGAAGCTCTACGTGAACATACAGAACCTGAAGACGTGGAAGCACAACACCGGATATACCCCGGAACTGGGCGGAAGTGCCATCGCCTTCGGGGTGGACGACGGCAGTTATCCGATGCCGGCGATTTATACGTTCGGATTTAATCTGACGTTCTAAAAGCCTCTCCCCTAAAAAAGAGTAACTTCAAACCTCCCCCGACTCCTTCAAAGGGAACGGGGAATGAAAAATATAAATTTATGAAACTGATAAAATACATATTTACATTGCTGGTGGGTGCAACAGCCCTCTCACTGACATCCTGCAACGACTTCCTGGACCGCGATCCGCTGGGGCAGTTCACGGAAGATGACTCTCCCAACGCCCTTGTAGGCGGGAAGATATTCAACGTCTACTACCTGATGCGCTCGTACGACATCACTGCCGGTATTCCTGCTTTTATGGTGCACATGGTGCGCAGCGAGGACTCCGAGAAAGGCAGTGACGCCGGCGACGGCAGCAACGAGGCCGCCATGTGGGACGACTTCGAATACACTGCCTCCAACGGGCCGCTCAGCGCCTATTGGGGACAGAACTACAAAATCATCTACCAGTGCAACGAAATCCTGGACGACATTGAGAAGAGCGGACACAAGGACGACACCGAAGCCATCCGCAACCGCGGCGAAGCGCTCTTCTTCCGTGCCTGGTGCTACTTCAACCTGGTACGCGCCTTTGGCGAAGTGCCGCTGGTCACCATCAAGGTAGTGGAAGCCTCCGATGCCAACGTGCCCAAGACCACGGCGGAAAAGATATACGAACAGATTGACAAAGACCTGACCGAAGCCGAAGAATGCCTGCCCCTGCGGTGGGACAGCGACTATACGGGACGGCTGACCTGGGGCGCCGCACGCTCCCTGCACGCACGCACCTATATGATGCGGAACGATTGGGACAATATGTACACAGCCTCCACCGAAGTGATAAAGTCGGGCATCTACAACCTGAATACACCGGTCGACAAAGTCTTCACCGTAGAAGGGGAAAACTGCGGCGAGAGCATCTTCGAACTGCAATGCGAAGCCACCGATGCCATGAAAGAGGATGCCAGCATCGGCAGCCAGTTCTGCCAGGTGCAAGGGGTGCGCGGAGCCGGCGAGTGGGACCTGGGATGGGGCTGGCACATGGCCACCAAACTGATGGGAGAAGCTTTTGAACCGGGCGACCCGCGCCGGAACGCCACATTGCTCTACTTCACGGACGAGCCCATCACACCGGAGAATACCAACCAGCCTTATGGCGAGTCACCCGTATCCACCGCCATGGGTGCCTACTTCAACAAGAAGGCCTACACGGACCCGACACTGCGCCGCAAGTACAGCCGTATGGGTTTCTGGGTAAACATCCGCCTCATCCGCTATCCGGACGTGCTGCTGATGGCTGCCGAAGCCGCCAACGAGAAAGGGCTGACGGGCGAAGCCGCCGGGTATCTGGAACAAGTACGCGCCCATGCCCGCGGCACACTGGCAGACGTGCTTCCGAAGGTAGAATCTGCCAGCCAGTCTGTGCTGCGTGACGCCATTCGCCACGAACGCCGCGTAGAGCTGGCACTGGAACCCGACCGCTTCTACGACCTCGTGCGCTGGGGCATTGCCAAAGAAGTGCTGCAAGCTGCCGGAAAGAATTACCAGGACAAGAATGCGCTGCTGCCTCTGCCCCAGACAGAGATAGACAAATCGAACGGAGTACTGGTACAGAACCCCGACTATTGATACCCGGCCAAAGGAAACAGCCGACCCAATCAATGGCAAAAGGTCTATTTCATAACTTGCTTTCAATCAAAGCATTGCTACTGCAAAGAGCTGCAAACTTTTTGCAGTGGCACTGCAAAAGTGTTGCAGTAGCACTGCACAACAGTTGCAGTGTCGCTGCAAAGCAGTTGCAGTAGCGCTGCAAATCGTTTGCAGTATCACTGCAGAGAAATTGCAGCACCGTTGCAAAGAAGTCATAGCGCCACTGCAATAGAGTGACGGCAATCTAAAAACAATGAAAGGAACATACTTACAAACAATTAATTCAATATGAATATGAAGAAAATTTTCAAGAGAACAAGTCTGCTGCTCGCGACCGCTTTAATAGGCGTCACCGTGCAGGCGCAGAAGTCTCCGCAGGACATGGACCGCTTCATCGACGCACTGATGCGCCGGATGACTGTGGAAGAGAAAATCGGCCAGCTCAACCTGCCCGTGACCGGAGAAATCACCACCGGTCAGGCAAAGAGCAGCGACGTGGCCAAGAAGATTGAGCAGGGGCTCGTGGGAGGGCTTTTCAATCTGAAAGGAGTGGCCAAGATACGCGACGTACAGAAACTGGCCGTAGAGAACTCCCGCCTGGGCATCCCCCTGCTGTTCGGCATGGATGTGATACATGGCTATGAGACCATCTTCCCCATCCCCCTCGGCCTCTCCTGCACGTGGGACATGGCAGCCATCGGGCAGTCTGCCCGCATCGCCGCCATCGAAGCCAGTGCCGACGGTATCTCATGGACATTCAGTCCGATGGTAGACATCAGCCGTGACCCACGCTGGGGACGTGTATCCGAGGGTTCGGGCGAAGACCCGTTCCTCGGAGGCGCCATCGCCCGCGCCATGGTGTTGGGGTATCAGGGAAAAGACCTGAACGACCAACTGAAACGGAACGACGAAATCATGGCATGCGTCAAGCACTTCGCACTGTACGGTGCCGGAGAAGCCGGACGCGACTACAACACCGTAGACATGAGCCGCAACCGCATGTTCAACGAATACATGTACCCCTATGAAGCAGCCGTCCATGCCGGAGTGGGCAGTGTAATGGCCTCTTTCAACGAAGTGGACGGCGTGCCCGCCACCGCCAACCACTGGCTGATGACAAACGTGCTACGCAAACAATGGGTCTTCAACGGTTTTGTGGTGACCGACTTTACCGGTATCTCCGAAATGGTGGAGCACGGCATCGGTGACCTGCAGACCGTTTCCGCCCGTGCGCTCAACGCCGGTGTGGACATGGATATGGTGAGCGAAGGTTTCGTGGGCACGTTGAAAAAGTCGCTCACCGAAGGCAAAATAACCATGAAGACGCTGGATGCAGCCTGCCGCCGCATCCTTGAAGCGAAATACAAGTTAGGGCTGTTCGATGACCCTTACAAATACTGCGACCTCAGCCGTCCCGCACGCGACATCTTCACGCGCGAGCACCGCGACGCCGCACGCCGGATTGCCGCCGAAAGCTTTGTGCTGCTGAAAAACGAACCTTTTGAGGGACAAGGCAAGAAGTCTTCTCGTCCCGTCCTTCCTTTGGAGAAGCAAGGCACCGTCGCCGTCATCGGCCCCCTGGGCAATACCCGCAGCAACATGCCCGGTACCTGGAGTGTTGCCGCACGCCTGGACGACTATCCCTCTCTGTACGAAGGATTGAAAGAAATGACAGCCGGCCGGGTGAACATCACCTACGCCAAAGGCAGCAACCTCATCGGTGATGTAGCCTACGAGGAACGCGCCACCCTATTCGGCCGATCGCTGAGCCGGGACAACCGTACGGATAAGGAACTGCTGGACGAAGCTTTGAAGGTGGCCTCCGGTGCCGACGTGATTGTAGATGATATTGAACGCCGTATTTCCGAACTCTTTGCCGAGAAATTGTCGGCCGGTTCGCAAGTAATCACGATAGCCGATGTGGAAGAGGTGATTGCCCGCATGGGAAAGCCGGAAGATATGGAGGCGGAAGGAGAGAGTGCTAGTGCCGATTCCGGCAGCACGAGTGCCGGGGGCGGCTATGGTGCCGGTGCTTGGAACAGCAATACCGCTTATGGCACTACACGCCGTCGTCTATACCGCAATCCGGATGACAAAATGCTGGGTGGTGTCATCAGTGGAATGGCTGCCTACCTGGGATGGGATGTAACTTTACTTCGACTGTTACTGCTTGTCATCTTGATTTGTGGGGTAGGGACATTGATACCGGTCTATATCGTGTGTTGGCTGGTTATACCGGAAGCCCGCACAGCAGCCGAGAAGTTGAGTATGCGTGGCGAGGCCGTTACGGTGGAGAATATCGGAAAGACGGTGACGGACGGTTTTGAGAAGGTTGCCAATGGGGTGAATGATTATATGAGGTCGGATAAACCCCGTACTTTCTTGCAGAAGTTGGGAGATGCATTGGTGATGATTGTCGGCTGGTTCTTGAAAATCTGTCTGGTGATATTCGCCATTATTTGCAGTCCGATACTGTTTGTGTTTGGAGTGGTATTCGTGGCGCTGTTGTTTGCTGCGATAGCGGTGGCTGTTGGTGGTGGTGCAGCTCTCATTTCCCTTTTCCCGATGGCTGATGTGGTACTGCCTACTTCTCCGCTGTCTGCCATTGTGATGTACATTGCAGGTATCTTGTTGGTAGGAATTCCTTTGGTCAGCCTTGTGTGGGCCATCTTTAGCCAGATATTCAAGTGGCAGCCGATGAACTCCGGCTTGAAGTGGACGCTGGTTATCCTTTGGATTGTAAGTGCAGCTTGCTTCGGAATCTGTTTTGCAGTGCAGGGGGCTACTTTCCCGGAATTGGGTATCTTTAATTTCTGAGAATAGTAATTTCTTTTTTAATTGATATCGTGTTTGTGGAAATCAGATTTCTATAAACACGATATTTTTTTATTGGGTGTAATTGGTTGTTATACAGTGAAATATTGCGTTTGGAAAAGGCGTTTTTTAAACGTTCGTTTTTTGAACGTCAATATTTAAGAAAATTAAAGAAGGAAGATTACTTAAAAATTAGTAAAAGGAAGAAGTTAGAGAAATACAATGCAATAGGCTTACTGACAAAGTATTATACTCACTAAAAAGAAATTTATAGAATATTTTTATTAAATATTTTGCGAGATTCAAAAATACACGTTATCTTTGCGTTCATTAAACGAACGTCTATTGAACGCTTTTTGCTTGCAATAGATTCGTTTACAGTATTTTACCTGTTAGGTAATGAATGACTGCAAAAAATCTGTTGACAAGAAGGGCATAAAGCTTGTCGTATTCTACATAAAGTGTCCGCAAGTGATTGAATTCCAAGTGTATGCAAGGGGTTTAAAGCCCCAGGAGAACACCCTTTTCTGAACAAAAGCATAAAATGGGAATAGAGAAAGAGGCCGAAATCTGGTATGCTATGCGTGCCACCTACCGCAGAGAACCGGATGCCATGCATCTGCTCAAGAAAGAAAATTTGGGCTGTTTCATTCCTATGCAATACAAGATAAGTATAAAAAAAGGAAAAAAAGTCCGTGCTCTGGTTCCGGTCGTTCATAATCTGCTTTTTGTCCATGCCCGTCCTTCCGATGTGCAGCGTGTAAAGTCTCAAGTCACTTATCTGCAATATATCACTGATACCCGCAGTGGACAGAAGATTATTGTCCCCGACAGTCAGATGCAGCGTTTCATTGCCGTGTCCGGCACTTACGATGATCATCTTCTTTATTTTCAACCGGATGAATTGAACTTGTCCAAAGGTACCAAAGTCCGGATTACCGGCGGTGAATTTGAGGGGCAAGAGGGTATATTTCTGAAGGTGAAAGGCGCACGTGACCGTCGCGTGGTTATCGAAATACAAGGTGTCATAGCTGTTGCCATGGCCACTATCCATCCCGATCTTATAGAAGTAATCGGCTGAACTTTAATTTTTAATTTTTAATTCTATAATTGCTTATGTCTCTTTCCGAAGAAGCAATCACTCTTCAGCGTGCTGCGCACGAACTGATGTATTTGGGTATGGACGGCAGTCCCGTCTATAGCGATGACTTGTCACGGCGGAACGGTGAGGTCTACCGTCTTACCATGGCTTTGTACCGGTCGGGTGTAAAAGGCACTACCATCGACGAGCAGGCAAATGTCTGTCTTGCCCTTCTTATGGGTTACAGCGCCTCTTTTGTGGATCATGGCGAAAAGCAGCGGCATGTCCAGAAAGTGCTGGACTGTTGTTGGGATGTGCTCGATGCCCTTCCCGCTTCCTTACTGAAGCTCCGTCTGCTTACCGCCTGCTACGGTGAAGTGTTCGACGAGTCTTTGGCCGACGAAGGCCGTTCCATCATCGCCTCTTGGGATTCCTTATCACTTACTCCCGAACAGCAGGAAGCGGTTGATGAGTTTCAGAATGTGACAGACAATCCCTATCCGTGGGAATATATCGATGAATAAAACTTTTCATTATAATGCTTAACAATAAATCCGTATTGATTACCGGAGGAACGGGTTCCTTCGGAAAGAAGTTTGTGGAAACCATTCTCCGTGATTATCCGCAAGTAAAGAAAATCATTATTTACTCCCGCGATGAGCTGAAGCAATTTGAGCTGAAACAGAAATATCCCGGTCATAAGTATCCGCAACTGCGTTTCTTTATCGGTGATGTCCGTGACCTCGAACGTCTGACGCGGGCTTGCGAAGGAGTGGACGTGATTATCCATGCAGCTGCCATCAAGCAGGTGGATACCGCTGAATACAATCCCGAAGAGTGCATCAAAACCAATGTACACGGTGCGCAGAATGTGATAAAGGCTGCTCTTGCCACCGGTGTACAGCATGTGGTGGCCCTTTCTACCGACAAGGCTTGTGCCCCCATCAATCTTTATGGCGCCACCAAGCTCACTTCCGACAAGCTGTTTACTGCCGCCAACAATATCAGCGGTTCCAAGAACATCAGGTTCTCCGTAGTCCGTTATGGCAATGTGATGGGTTCCCGCGGTTCCGTAATCCCTTTCTTTATCAACAAGCGTGACAACGGGGCGAAGGAACTTCCCATAACCGATATGCGCATGACCCGTTTCAACATCTCACTGGAAGCCGGTGTCGCTTTGGTCATGTATGCCATCGGACATCACCTGGGTGGTGAAATCTTTATTCCAAAGATTCCTTCCTATCATATCCAGGACGTGGCTACCGCCATTGCACCCAATCTGCCGCAGGTGGAAGTGGGCATCCGTCCGGGAGAGAAACTGCACGAGGAGATGATTACTGTAACCGATGCTCTTGATACAATCGATTTGGGCAGATATTATGTCATTCTTCCTTCCGTATCTTTCAAGCACAGTCGCGAAGAGTTCATCAGACATCACAATGCAGTACCCGTTCCCGACGGTTTCCACTACAGCAGTGACAACAATACGGAGTGGGAGACAGTAGAGACTATGCGCGAGAATATAAAGAAATACGTTGACCCTAATTTCGAGGTGAAATGATAAGCAAGCCTATTCCATACGGTCGTCAGCATATCACAGATGAGGATATCCGGGCAGTCATCGATACCCTGAAAAGCGATTACCTGACACAAGGTCCCAAAATTAGGGAATTTGAAACGAAATTTGCCGAATATGTAGGTGCACAATATGCCGTAGCAGTGAACAATGCCACTTCGGGGCTTCATCTTGCAGCTACCGCACTGAATGTAAAGCCGGGCGACAAGGTGATTGTCACTCCCATGACCTTTGCAGCCAGTGCCAACTGCATCCGCTATTGTGGCGGCGAGGTGGTATTCTGTGATATTGACAAGGATACTTACCTCATGGATATCCGTAAACTTGAAGCCATGCTTAAAGCTTCTCCCCGCGGTACTTACAAAGGTATTGTTTCGGTTGATTTTGCAGGCTATCCTTTGGATCTGGAAGAGTTCAGAAAGCTTGCCGACGAGTACGGCTTGTGGATTATAGAGGATGCCTGCCATGCTCCCGGCGGCTATTTCATGGACAGTAAAGGCAAGAAACAACATTGTGGTAACGGTTGTTTTGCCGACTGTGCCGTATTCTCTTTCCATCCCGTGAAACATATCGCTACGGGTGAGGGAGGCATGGTGACCACCAACAGCAAGGAGCTCTATGACAAGCTTTGTCTTTACCGTACGCATGGCATTACGAAAGACCCTGCTTTATTGCACGAGCATCATGGTGGCTGGTATTACGAGATGCAGGAGTTAGGCTACAATTACCGTCTGACTGATTTTCAGGCTGCCCTGGGTATTTCTCAGCTGGAGCGTGCGAAAGCAGGTCTTGAACGCCGCCATGAAATCGTAAGACGCTATAATGAAGCGTTTTCCGGAATAGATGGTATCAAGACTCCGTTCAATACTGCCGATGTCTATCATGCTTATCACCTTTATATCATTCAAGTGGCTGACCGCTTGGGTCTTTATAATTATCTGCACGAGAACAATGTCTATGCGCAGGTTCATTATGTTCCGCTTCATCTGATGCCTTACTATCAGCAGTGGGGCAATAGGAAAGGCGATTTACCTATAGTAGAAGAGTATTACGAACATTGTCTGAGTCTTCCGATGTATCCCACGCTGACGAACGAGGAACAGGAGTATGTGATTAACAAGGTTATAGAATTTGTAGCGAAATGAAAAATATAGCAATCATTCCTGCACGTGGCGGCAGTAAACGTATTCCGCGTAAGAATATCAAAACCTTTATGGGCAAGCCTATTATTGCATACTCCATTGAGGCGGCTTTGCAGAGCGGACTTTTTGACGAAGTAATGGTTTCGACCGATGATGAAGAGATAGCGGAGATAGCTTGCGGATACGGGGCCAAAGTTCCTTTTATGCGCAGTGCTGAGACCTCGAATGATTATGCCGGCACGGCCGATGTAATTCTTGAAGTTTTAGAGATGTATAAAGAGCGAGGCAGGGAATTTGATACAGTTTGTTGCATTTACTCGACAGCTCCTTTTGTCACTCCTGAAAGGCTTCGGGAAGCATACGGAAAAATGAATTCGGAGATTGATTCTGTTTTCACTTGTGTGGCTTATTCCTATCCTATACAGCGTAGCCTTCATATTGTAGACGGGAGAATCGGTATGGTTTATCCCGAATACATGAATGCACGTTCCCAAGATTTAGAGCCGATTTATCATGATGCCGGCCAATTCTATTTCTCTCGTACTGCTCCTTTTGTGGAGAGCCGGACTTTTTGGGGGAAGAACACAGCCGGACTGGTACTTTCCGAACTCGAAGTGCAGGACCTCGATACGCTGACCGACTGGACATTGGCGGAAATGAAGTATGAGTTACTTCATAGATGATGTAATGCAGAAAATCTATTTCCGTGCCGACGCAAGCGCTACCATCGGCTACGGCCACTTTATCCGTACTCTGGCTTTGGCCGATATGTTGAAGGACGATTTTGATTGTACCTTCTTTACTTGCCATCCTACCCCTTATCAGGTGAGTGAGATGGAGAAGGTATGTCCTTTCATCCCCTTGCAGGAAGAATCGCATTATGATGATTTCCTTTCCCATCTGCAAGGTGATGAAATCGTGGTGCTCGACAATTATTTCTTCACTACCGATTACCAGCGTGCCATTAAGCAAAAAGGTTGCCGCCTGGTGTGTGTGGATGACATGCACGACAAGCACTATGTGGCAGATGTTGTGATTAATCATACTTTGACTGACTCCGGACTTTTTGATGTGGAACCTTACACTAAACTTTGTTTGGGATTCGACTGGGCATTACTGCGTAGACCGTTTATAGAAGCTGTAAACAAACTCTGTTCTTGTGCAAAACGTACAGAAAGTATAACCATTACTTTTGGTGGTGTGGATTCCTTTGACTTTACTGGCCATTACATTCGTGAAGCTATGCAATTGCCTACTGTCAGCCAGATAACTGCAGTGGTAGGTGATGCTTATCAACCTCAAAAGCCGAGGGTACGGGATAGGCGAGTGTCTTATTGCTCCAATTTAACAGCTCAACAGATGGCCGAACTTTTTTGTGCTTCCGATTGGGTGATCTGTTCAGCAAGTACTGTAAGTATTGAGGCCATTGCTTGTGGTGCCAAGTTGGCTGTAGGTTGGTATGTAGATAATCAGGCTGATTATTATTCACTGTTAACCTCTACTGGAGGAGTTCTTCCTTTAGGAAATATTAAGGATAATCCCATACCTCTGACATCTTTAGAGATTGCTGGGGTTGATAACTTGCAGATAAAGAGTGGTATTCGTGAACGCTATATTAATCTGTTTGAAGAATTGGGAAGAAATGTGTATTGACGATGATCGCATTCTTTTCGGAAAAATTCTCATAATGGACAATTGATGCAGGAATAGAACAGATAATTTTAATTATTTAGCAATTGAATGATACAAATAGACAAACAAGCGGTTTATAAATATAATGGTTATGTTTTCCAACACTTCTCTATTTTGTCGGAAGAACTCCTAAAGCAAATATTGGATTGGAGGAATACTTTTGAGATAAGGCAGTTTATGTATAATACAGATGTAATATCTCTTGAAAATCACTTGAATTTTACGAAAACCCTTGCTCAACGAGAAGATTGTTACTATTGGTTAGTAACAAAAGATAATGTTCCCTATGGAGTCTTCAATCTGACCGATATAGACCATGAAAGAAGAATCGCTGAATTAGGCTATTATATGGCACCTTCCCAAATGAAAAGTGGAGGGGGACTTGATTTTGTTTATACTATCATCTGTTTTTCTTTTGAGGTTGCAAAATGTATAAAACTGGTAGGTTCAATTGATATAAACAATACCGATGCATTGTTATTGGATGAGTTTTTAGGCTTTGTTTTGGGTGATACGGTGGGATCCGACGGATGTTGTCATAACCGGAAATTCATTGAATGGGAGCTTTCAGAACTTCATTATAGAAGTACTACAGTATATAGAAATGATATACGTAAATTGGTCCGCTTTATTAGAGATAAACGCAAATAGAGAATCATGTTATCAAATTTTCATTTTCACCATATAGGATACGCTGTTACCAGTATTGAAAAAACAATGTATTATTACATTGATGGGGGATATTCTTGTTCATCTGTGATATTTGATCCAATACAGAATGTAAATATCTGCTTCCTTACAAAAGAAGGAGAGCCTATGATTGAACTTCTTGAACCTGTTGATGAGAATTCTCCAATCAATAAAAATCTTGAGAAGAATGGAGTTTGTCCGTATCATTGCTGTTATAGTGTAGAAAATATAGAAGATGCCATCGCACGGCTTCGTAAAATGAGGTTCATGGTGGTAAGCTATCCGGCAGAAGCAGTAGCTCTCAATAATCATCGGGTAGCTTTTCTCTATAATAAAGATATCGGTTTAATTGAATTATTAGAACAAAAATGAAATTCTTTATTTTTAGAAACAATACGCTGGAAAATATCTTCGGCACAGACGAAGTGGAGTATTCTGGTTACGAAGATATATCATATATACCTCAAAATACATCTTTGTATTTGTGGATGTATCAAATACCCATAAGATGGAATCAGAAGCAACTGGCTGACGAAATTGATGCATATATTAGAAAAATGCAGCTTGTTTTCTCGCAGGTTCCACAAGGGAAAGAATTTGTAGCATTCACATTGGTAGACATCTTTCCTACGAGATTTACTGATGCCAATTTTATTGTAAGGGAGGCTATCGTCCGGTATAATACCCAACTGTATAATATGGCTGGAACGAATGTAAATTTTAAGGTGATTGACTTTTCTGAGTTTACTTCCCGTTATAGGTCAGAGGAATTGATTGGATGGAAATTCTATTTTATTTCTCAAATGTATATATCTTCTAAAATTACCAGTGAATTTGCTACATGGGTAGACTCTAAAATACAGAATATAGCTTTAAAGAGAAAGAAATGCCTCATTCTTGATTTGGATAATACTTTGTGGGGTGGAGTCCTTGGCGAGGAAGGCATTAATGGTATACAAATTGGCGGGGACTATCCAGGTAAGGCATTTTTATATTTTCAGGAAGCGCTGTCTGCGTTAAGTAAAGAGGGTATTATTTTATCTGTTTGTAGTAAGAACAACGAAGAAGATGTATTCGAAGCTTGGGAGCAAAATCCGTTTATGGTTTTAAGGAAAAAAGATTTTGTTGCTATTCGTATAAATTGGAATGACAAGGCTTCGAATATCGTGGAACTGTCTAAAGAGCTGAACATAGGTCTTGATAGTATGGTGTTCATTGATGACAATCCGGCAGAGCGTGAATTAGTAAAACAGACCTTGCCTATGGTGGCTGTCCCGGACTTTCCAAAACAAGCATATATGTTACCGCAGTTTTTCATGCAATTAGTTCGTGATTATTTTGAAGTTTACGAAATTACCGGTGAAGATAAAAAGAAGACGGAACAATATAAGGCAAATGCGGAACGTACACGCGAACGAGCCAAATTCTTAAACTTTGAAGATTTTCTTCGTTCATTAGAAATTAAAATTGAGCTTCAGAAGGTGGACTCATTCAATATATCACGAATTGCTCAGATGACGCAAAAAACAAATCAGTTTAATTTAACGACCCAACGTTATTCTGAAGCTGATGTCAGACAACTTCTGGATAATCAATGGAAAATCTATTGCATCAGAGTTTCAGATAAATTTGGTGATAATGGTATCACGGGAGCAGTTTTCATCGCTGATAATAGTATTGAGAATATATTGCTTAGTTGTCGTATATTAGGTAAAGGTATTGAAACGGCTTTCATTAAATTTGTATTTAAATTGTTGGTTGAGGATGGTGTGTCAGCTTTAGAAGCAAAATTTATTCCTACTCTCAAAAACAGACAAGTGGCTGATTTTTATGACCGGCTTGGCTTTTCTGTGATGCGAGTAGAAGAGGGTGTTAAATACTATATGGCGAATATTGACAAATTAGATTTGTCAATACCTGATTATTATTCAATAACAGTTAAACAATAAAGTTATGATTACGAATGAAGAAATAATGGATGTGATGAGAGCTGTTTTAAAAACAGATGTAGATGAGAATACCTCTCAGAATAATTGCGAAAAGTGGGATAGTATGAACCATTTGAATCTGGTTATAGAATTGGAAGATACTTTCGAAGTAGAGCTTGAGCCTAATGAAATCAGTTTGATGAAATCTTTCTCTGACATCAAAAATATTATTTCAAACAAGTTACAATAAGAACCATTATGGGAAAAACATTTATCATAGCCGAGATGTCGGCGAATCATAATGGCAGCAAGCAGATAGGCATAGAAACAATTCGTGCTGCCAAACGTGCAGGTGCAGATGCTATCAAGCTCCAAACATATACAGCTGATACCATAACGTTGGATAATGATAAAATGGAGTTTATGGCTGATTCTACAAGTGTTTGGGCCGGCATGCGTTTGTACGATCTCTATAAGCAAGCCTATACCCCTTGGGAGTGGCACGAAGAATTGTTTCGTGTGGCCAAGGAGGAAGGGCTTATCTGTTTTTCATCACCGTTTGATAAAACTGCGGTAGATTTCCTGGAATCCTTGGGCAACCCCATTTACAAAATTGCCTCTTTTGAAATTACGGATATTCCTTTAATAGAGTATGCCGCCAAGAAGATGAAACCGATGGTGATGTCTACCGGCATTGCCACTGAAGAAGACATTCAGTTGGCTGTAGATACTTGCCGGAGTGCCGGCAATAATGATATCACATTATTGAAATGCACCTCCTCTTATCCTGCCCCCATTGAGGAAGCCAATCTGTGCATGATAAAGGATTTAGCCGAGCGCTATGGAGTGAAGTCCGGTTTGTCCGATCATACCATTGGCAGTGTGTCTGCCGTAGTGGCTGTGACACAAGGTGCAACCATGATTGAAAAGCATTTTATTATCGACCGTAGTATTGGCGGCCCCGATGCCTCATTCTCAATGAACGAGCAGGAGTTTGCCCAAATGGTGAAAGATATACGCATGGCCGAAGCGGCTATCGGAGAAGTGATTACAGAGCAGAACGTTCGCTCCGTTCGTCCGGGCTTCGGTTTGCACCCCAAGTATCTGAAAGATATATTAGGAAAGAAAGTAAATCAGGATTTGGAGAAAGGAACGAGATTTGCATGGGAGTTCGTGAATAGTTAGAGGTCATCAAAAAAGAGAATATTGTTACTGCAATTCTTAAAAATAAAACTATCTTTGCGGTAGTCTAAACACTAAAAACATAGTCTATATGAATCGCAAGGAATTGGTGAAACGTCTGAAATATATGATAAAGAGTGTTGCTCCCAACTCTCAGACTATTCTTTATGGTTCTGAGGCACGTGGAGAGGCAAAACAGAATAGTGACATTGATATTCTGATTTTAGTGGATAAAGATACAGTTTCTCCTATGGAGGAGGATGTCATTACTGCTCCAATATATGATTTGGAAATAGAAACAGGTACTATTATTAGCCCGATTGTGATGACTCGTAAAGCTTGGGAGGCAGCAAAGAGAAAGACTGTATTTTATTATAATGTGATGAAAGATGGTGTGTTGCTGTGATGGAAGAGGATATAAAGCGTGATATTGTCAATTATAGGCGTCAAAAGGCATGTGACTTGATGCATGATGTTGATGTCTTGATAGATAATGAACTATGGAATTCTGCTGTAAATAGGATGTATTACGCTTGTTTTCATATGGTTTCAGCATTGTTGATTTTGCATGGAATTGAAGTGAAAAGTCACATGGGAGTTCGACAAGCTTTTGGACTTCATTTTGTAAAGACGAATTTGTTGTCGTCTGAATGTGGGCGTATCTTTTCTAAAATTTACGATAAAAGGCAGTCAAGTGATTATGATGATTTCAAAGAGTTTACCAAAGATGAAATTGATAATTTGTATCCTCAGATTTCATTCTTGATAAGTGAAGTTGATAGATTGATTACAGAAAAATAGATTTCCTTCTTCCCCTCTTTTTTAGTATCTTTCATCCCCCTTCGTTAGCAAAATACGAACAGATTTTGTTCCTTTGCAAGTAAACAATGCCCCTACGGAACGGATGACAAATATCACCCCGTTGCTTTATCAAAGCGGGTATGTGACGATAAAGAATTATTCTCCGCTTACAC
>OHYN01000306.1_pt1 | contig 15857 bp, 8 predicted proteins | sample 1580251 | NCBI WGS metagenome assembly OHYN01 (sample SAMEA3882523, study PRJEB24775) | human gut metagenome | biome: human-associated habitat; feature: intestine environment; material: feces | place: Netherlands | collected 2009/2010
TGGGGTTGTATATACCAGGTGGTTGTAACTTCTTGGGTAAGAAAGGTAGTTGGGTACCTTATCAAATTTTGTTCTCTGGTGGTACATTTGATGAATGGAGAGGAAAATGGTTCGGATGTCGTAAGTATAGTCTTGACCAGGTGAGAGAGAAAGAGCAGAGTGGTATCAACGACCGTCTGATTCGTTATTCAGATATTCTGCTGATGTATGCAGAATGTTGTCTGGAAGCTGATAATGATGAAGTTACAGCTAAAGAATACATTCAAAAAGTGCGTGATCGTGCGAACAAGAATACGGAAGCTTTCAATACAACTCAAGCGGATGCCGGTAAGTCTTATTTGAAAGGCGGCACATTGCCTACTGTCGATGATTTGTTGCGGCAGCATCCGGTAGTTGGTGAAGTGAAAAATAGCAATGGCGATGTGATTTGTAAAGGTATGGAATTAAATACGGTACGCCGAATCCTGAAACATGAATATTCTGTAGAACTGTATTGGGAAGGCTGGCGGTTCTTCAATCTGATGAGATGGTACAATAATCCGAATGATCCGGACCAGAGTATCATGCTGGATAACTTGAAAAATAAAAATGCGCTTCAGGTGGAACAGACCAACTTGACCGGTACTCAGGTGTTTGATTACTCACGTCACTTGCGTGTACCGATACCTTCTACGGAACTTTCTACTAATACGAATATGCATGGAAATTCCGCTAATTAATCGTGACATGTTTTGAGAAAGGAGCTGCCCTTTTTAGGGGCGGCTTCTTTTTCTTGTTTTTACTTATAACCTAATACTATATTTATGAGGCATCTATATTGGGGTATAGTGACATTGTTTTTGGTTATTCTAAAGACCTATTCACAAAATCCTATTATTAGTCATTCTTTTACGGCTGACCCTACAGCCCGTGTGTTTGATGGGAAAATTTATTTGTATCCGTCACATGACATAAAATGTCCGGTTGAGCGTCTTAAAGACTGGTTTTGTATGGAAGATTATCATGTATATTCCTCTCAAAATCTGGTAGACTGGACAGATCATGGGGTAATTCTTTCACAAAACAGTGTCCCATGGATGGATTCAGAGTCCTATTCCATGTGGGCTCCAGACTGTGTGTACAAGAATGGAAAATATTATTTTTATTTTCCTGCAAAACCTAAAAATATGAAAGGCTTTTCCGTGGGAGTTGCAGTGTCGGATACTCCTTACGGACCATTCATGCCAGACTGGAAGCCCATAGAAGGCATACAGGGAATTGATCCGTGTGTGTTGATTGATAAACAGGGAAGTGCATATATTTATTGGGCCGGGAATGGTCTGCGTATGGCAAGGTTGAAAGATAATATGAAGGAGTTGGCTTCTGCTCCAGTTCTGATAGAAGGGCTTCCTGAGGGATTTAAGGAAGGCCCGTTTGTATTTGAAAGAAACGGAAAGTATTACCTTACTTTTCCCTGGGTGAAGGATAAGACGGAGACATTGGCATACGCAATGGGAAATTCACCTTCAGGCCCATTTGAATTTAAAGGCATTATTATGGATGAGTCTCCCACTGGATGTTGGACAAATCATCATTCAATTGTGGAATATAATGGACAGTGGTATCTTTTTTATCATCATAATGACTTTTCTCCTGAAGCTGATAAGCGGCGTTCTGTTCGTATTGATTCCTTAACTTTTAATTCTGATGGAACGATTGTGAAAGTAAAGCCTACTTTACGCGGAGTCGGGATTACGGATGCGCGTATGAAAATACAGATAGACCGGTATAGCGCAATCAGTAAAAAAGGAGCCTCTGTTTCCTTTGTCAATGATGAAAATAAGTTCGAAGGTTGGAAGTGCCGGTTGGAAAAAATAAAATCGTGGGTTCAGTACAATCGTGTGGACTTTGGTTCTCAGCCTGTGCAAGAAGTGAAAATGCGTGTGAATTCGGATAAAGGTGGGGTGGTGAAAATTGTAGCGGATGATGAAGATATAGCTACCGTGAAGATTCCTGCAGGCAAAGACTGGTGTGTGGTAAAGGCATGTGTGGAAAAGGCTCCGGTGGGAGTCAGCGATATACGGGTCTCTCTGCAGAAGGGGGCTTCCGTGGAAATTGACTGGATAGGTTTTGATGCTGTTCCATGGTCAGCGGGTGCTTTTGAAACGCGTAAGTATAGAAACTTTTTCGCTGAAATGGGCTATTCTCAGGTCGAAATTGATGCGAAACTGGAAGAAGTGTTTAATGATGTATTTTATGGGGCCAATAAAGTCTATTTTGAGGTCGGTGATTCTATGGCTTATATCAGTGACTTGAAGAATCATGATGTGCGTACAGAAGGTATGTCTTATGGAATGATGATTGCCGTGCAGTTTGACCGGAAGGATATATTCGACCGCTTGTGGCGATGGTGTAAGAAGTATATGCAGCACCAGAAAGGCATGTTTGAAGGTTATTTTGCCTGGAGTTGTCAGACGGACGGAACTCGTAATTCCGAAGGACCTGCTTCTGATGGTGAACTATATTATGTGACTTCACTTATTTTTGCGTCGAACAGATGGGGAAATGAATCTGGCATAAATTATTTAGCTGAAGCGCAAAATATTTTAGATTGTTCGATGAAAAAGGTTGGAAAAAATGCGGTAACCCCATTTATGAATATAGAACATCAGCTGATTACATTTACTCCGACCCGCTTCGGTGCGAAATTTACTGATCCTTCTTATCATTTGCCTGCTTTTTATGAAGTGTGGGCCAGATGGGCTTATGATGGAAGGAGCCGTTTTTGGAGGGAGTGTGCCGAGAGAAGTCGTGAGTACCTGCATAAGAGTATTCATCCGGTAACTGGCTTAAATCCTGATTATAATAACTATGACGGTTCTTTGTTGCATTCAGATGGGATAATAGGAGATGCCTTCCGTTTTGATTCATGGCGGGTACCTATGAATATTGCTCTGGATTATTCTTGGGCATGTGCAGACAGAGAATGGCAGCAGGAGTATGGAAATAAAATACAGAATTTTCTGTATGGCCAGGGACTTTATGATTTTAAAGACCAGTATAATGTAGATGGAAGTCCGGTGAAGGAAGTCTTGCAGGCGGGTGAATATAAACAATTGCGTCATTCATTGGGGCTTGTGGCCACAGATGCGGCGGTGTCGTTGGTTTGTACGGATGTGAAATGCGAAGAGTTCGTCAAACAGCTGTGGGAAGCAAAACACGAACCTTATGAAGACGGCTATTTGGATAAATATTATGATGGGTTACTTCGTTTGTTTGCGTTTATGCACTTAAGTGGTCGTTATCAGATTATTTTTCCTCAATGATCAGTAGTTGAGAGAGTTTTAAATAAAAAGTCTGTCATTATCCTAAGAGGATGTAATGACAGACTTTTTTATTTAGATATAAGTGAGAAGCAACTTATAAAGCTTCCGCATCGTTGTAAGTGGTAGCATATAAACCAATCATCGCACCGGTAAATCCGCCGGCTACGTTGGTAGAAAGAATATCTCCGGAAACGGTTCCTCCTACGGTCTGGTAGTTGTCATCTTTTACAGAGTAGCTGAATGTGTATTTATCGCCTTCTGCTGTGACACGCAGACTGATTGGAGTGTTTCCTTCAATTTTTTCGCTGGCAATGGTTGAAGATTCTCCCTTTTCAGTACGTTGCAGTACGATATAGCTATCTTCTGCTTTTTTTGTTACCCCAAATACATAGTTGAATTTTTCGCTTTGATAGCAAGTGATTCCGGCGAGGTCTTTTTCTGTACGAGGAACATATTTCAGTGTAGTTGTAGCCGTGAAATTGAGGTGCTGCTGGCGATAGAACAATGTAGAAGTAGGAAGAGCTGCCTTGATATTGGTTTCGTAAGGTGTAATTGTTAGCCCTTCTGCAGTAGTAGAAATGAATCCTTCTCTGGCCCCTCTGACTCCTACCCAGCGGTAATCAAGTGAACTTCCGGTGAAAGTTTCTGTAAATGTAAAGTTTCCGTTGGGGAAATATCCGTTCTTTCCAGTTTCATTCTTTACACCTTGTGGCATAACCAGTTTAGGCTGGATAGGCTCCAGACCGCCTTTGAATACAGGGAAAGTGCCACTCCAGTCTACGGGTAAGATAAAGGTTTCACGTCCGGTATTTACTCTGTTTTCTTCATTCGGGCGGATGGCAAGAAATACACCATAGTATTGTCCGTCGGGACCTTCCACCAAATCGGCATGGCCAGCCCAGTCTACTTTGAACGGACGTTCAGCCGGCAGATGTCTCTGTGAAAGGATCGGATTTTCAGGCGCAGGCTTGAAAGGGCCTTGTGGATTGTCACTGATAAAGATTACTTCACTGTGCCAGCCTCCGGTACCTCCTTCTGCACACATCAGGTAGTATTTTCCATCTTTTTTATAAAGATGTGGCGCCTCTATCCAGATAGGTTTTTTAGACAAATCTACTCCTCCGTTCACTACAACTTTGTCTGTACCTGGAATAATCTGGTCTTTTTCCAGGTCGTATTCCCAAACTTTAATTACTCTGTGTCCTTCGTATAATGGCTTTTCGGGTGCATCGTTGTGAGCAATGTAGGCCTTTCCGTTGTCATCAAAAAAGATGTCGGGGTCAATGCCTTCAAAATTTAATTTGACAGGGTCGCTCCAGCCTTTCATCGGGTCTTTGGTTTTCACAATCATGTTTCCCATTCCTCCTGAGAACTGAGTTGTAATCATGTAGAAGGTATCATTGTGTGGATTATACCGGATAGTCGGAGCGTAAATACCTGCACTGATTCCAGAATCTTCTACTTTTAATTGTGAAGGTCGGTCGAGCACATGTCCTATCTGTTTCCAGTTTACTAAATCTGTAGAATGGAAAATGGGTACTCCGGGGTTGATGGCAAAGGAGGAGCATACCAGGTAATAGTCAGTTCCTTTCTTACAGATGCTGGGATCAGGGTAACATCCCTGTAGTATAGGATTATAAAATTCTCCTTCTGTCAGCGGGTTCTTTTCATATACTGCATCTTTCCCCGTGTAGGTGAATTGTGTGAATACTGGAGTTCCAGGTTCTGGCATTGTGACCTTGTTTCCGCATGAGGCGGTAAGGAGACTTAGCGTGCCTAAAGTGAATAATTTGAATTGATTTCGCATGATATTAAAATTTGTAGTAAATAATTGAATGATTGTGTCGGTTAAACGAAGTATTTATGTAATCTTTCTATAGGCAAATTTACTCGTTTTGTACGGGGAGAGCGTGACGGCATGTTGCATATCTTTTATTGTGTGTTACAAAGTGGAGTTTTCCTGAAGATAAAAGGCTTTTTGATGTAATATTTTGGTTGTTAGGATAATAATACTTTTAATGTAATAAGAACGTATAAAAAATGTACATTTTGTAAATACAATATGGGTCATGTGTAACGTAAACGAAAGTCATGGTAACGTAATTTATTGTAATTTGTGTGGCTGGTGTGTATTTTTGTGAAGGTTAAATTTTAAAGCTATGGACAAACATTCTTTTTTAATTGCTTTAGGGATTTTATGCTTGCTACCAGTGTCATTATTTTCACGTAGTAGAGTAGTAAACGATACAATTTTTAGTAAGAAGTTGAATGCAGACAGAGCATACTCGGTATATCTTCCTCCATCGTTTGGAGAAGTTCAGGGGAAGAAATATCCCGTGCTTTATCTCTTTCATGGCATGTCGCAAACTAATCAGGACTGGGTAGGGCGCGGGCATGTGCAGGAAGTGGCCGACCGTTTGATTTATTCTCAGGAGGCTTGTGAAATGATTATTGTGATGCCTGATGCCGGTGGTGATATTTACAAGGAAGTATGGAATGGCTTCTTTAATATGCCTGGTTGGCTTTATGAAGATTTCTTTTTCGAAGAGTTTTTGCCTTATGTAGAAAATAAGTATCCTATTATAGGGGATAAGAAGAATCGTGCAGTAGCTGGATTGTCCATGGGAGGTGGAGGTGCTACCGGCTATGGGTTGTGGCATGCAGATAAGTTTGCTTCGGTGTATGCGATGAGTGCGTTGATGTCAATTCCCGAAGAAGGAGCGGCTCGTTTTGATAATCCGGATAGTAAACTGGCTATTCTGACACGAACTGTGATAGAACGGAGTTGTATCAAGCGTGTGACGGATGCAGATGCAGGTACGATTCAGGCACTGAAATCAGTGAGATGGTTTGTGGATTGTGGGGATGACGATTTCTTGCTTGACCGAAACATCGAGTTTTTCCAGGCCATGCGCAAAGCGGGAATACAGTGTCAGTTTAGGGTAAGAGACGGCGGACACGATTGGGAATATTGGCATTCTGCTTTATACAGATGTCTGCCTTTTGTTTCAGGAACATTTAATAAATAATAGAATATGAAAAAATGCTTTTTGTTAGCTTGCCTGTTTGTAGCCATGGGAGGCTTGTACCCAGACTTGGCTTGTGCACAAACAGGGGATAATGGGGATGGGACTTTTTCTAATCCTGTAATTTGGGCAGATGTGCCTGATCCGGATGTGATACGTGTAGGCGATGATTTTTATATGGTGAGTACCACCATGCATCTGGTTCCTGGAGCACCGGTTATGCATTCTAAAGATTTGGTCAACTGGGAAGTGGTAAGTTACCTGTATGACCGCCTGGACGGAAAACCTGCTTATGATTTGAAAGAAAGTACTATGTACGGGCGCGGTCAGTGGGCGACTTCTTTGCGTTACCACAACGGCACGTATTATGCTTATTTTTCTCCAAATGATACTCCTTATAAAGGATATGTGTACACTACTTCCAATCCTCGGAAAGGTTGGAAACTCTTGTCGCGTATCCCTCATTTTCATGATGCATCCTTGTTTTTTGACGACGACGGAAAGGCTTATGTATTTTATGGTACCGGACAGTTGCGTGAGCTTAAACCAGATTTAAGTGGGGTGATGCCTGGAGGGGTGAAAATGAAAGTATTCGAGCGAGATGAAGAAGAAAATGCCTTGTTGGAAGGAAGCAGGGTCATTAAGCACGAGGGTAAGTATTATTTGCTGATGATTTCATGGCCTAAGGGGGGAAAGCGCAGACAAGTGTGCTACCGCGCAGACAAGATTACCGGTCCTTATGAGAAAAAAGTGATTTTGGAAGATGCTTTTGACGGTTTTCCTTACGTGGCACAAGGCACGATAGTTGACGATGGAAAAGGAAACTGGTATGGCGTTATTTTTCAGGACCGCAATGGGGTGGGCCGTGTATTGACCCTGATGCCTTGCCGTTGGATAGATGGCTGGCCGATGTTGGGTGATGAAAACGGGCATGTGCCGGCCACGATGCGTAAACCTGTTCAGGGGTATGCTGCTAAAGGACTGGTGGTGAGTGACGATTTCAAAGATAAGAAGCTGAAATTGAACTGGCAGTGGAATCATAACCCGATGAATGACTGCTGGTCATTGAAGGAACGTAAAGGGTATTTGCGCTTAAAAACCGGAAGAATAGTCGATAATTTGTTCGTGGCTCCGAACACGCTGACCCAGCGTATGGAAGGACCTGAGTGCTCGGGAGTAGTTTGTATGGACCTTTCGGGAATGAAAGATGGAGATGTAGCCGGATTGAGTGCCTTTAATAGCGATGCAGGTATTTTGGCTGTTACTTGTAAAGGTAACCAGAAATTTTTGACCATGAAGACAGAAAGTGTCCAGTTGGATGATATAAACAAGGCGGTGATAAGTATAGACTGTAATGAAGTGCAAAAAGTAGAGTTAACATCGGATGTGATATACCTTCGTTTAGATGGAGATTTCAGTTTGAATAATGATATAGCTTCATTTTATTATAGTTACGACAATAAGAATTGGAAAAAAATTGGAACCGATTTTAAAATGATTTTTGATTATCGTCGTTTCTTCATGGGAACTAAATTTGCTTTGTTCAATTATGCTACCAAGACTTTAGGAGGCTTTGTGGATATTGATTCCTTTGAGTATAAACATGTAGATAAATAAATTAAGTTCTCTTCTTTCCTAAAATTTAAAATACAAAATGTGAAATATGGAATTGAAAATATTTTGAAGTGAAATGTTGTAATAAAGAGTATATATGAAAAAAAATAATTTAAATAAGTATAGATTATTGACGTCTATCAAATTTACTTGTCAATGGCGGAATGTAGCATTGGGAACAGCTTTGTTCTCCTGTTGGGGATTGCATGCGCAGAATCCAATCGTTCAGACTGCTTATACGGCTGATCCGGCTCCTATGGTATACAATGACAAGCTGTACCTTTATACAAGTCACGATGAAGACGGTTCTACGTGGTTTACCATGAACGACTGGAAACTTTATTCCACGGATGATATGGTGAACTGGACCGAACATCCCACTCCTTTGTCATTCAAGACATTTGAATGGGCCAGAGGAGATGCGTGGGCTGCCCAGTGTATTGAGCGCGATGGAAAGTTTTATATGTATGTGCCTGTGACAGACCGCAAGGGGGAAAGTGCTATCGGTGTGGCTGTAGCCGACAGTCCTTACGGGCCTTTTTATGATCCGATAGGAGCTCCTTTGGTACGAGCTGATTATGGCAATATAGATCCTACGGTCTTCATTGATGAAGATGGACAGGCTTATCTTTATTGGGGAAATCCGAACTGCTATTATGTGAAACTGAATAAGGATATGATATCTTATAAAGGGGAGATACATGCGGTACCGATGAAGCCGGAAGCTTTTGGACGCAGGGAGGGAGATCCACAACGTCCTACTTTGTATGAAGAGGCTCCGTGGCTGTATAAACGTAAGGGAATGTATTACCTCTTTTATGCTGGAGGACCGGTTCCTGAACATTTAGCGTATGCTACAGCTGAAAGTCCGGAAGGCCCGTGGAAGTATGGAGGTACTTTGATGGCTACAGAAGGAGGAAGTTTTACCAATCATCCTGGAATTGCCGATTTCAGAGGAAAAACTTATTTGTTTTATCACGATGCTTCTCTTCCTGGTGGAAGTGGCTTTACTCGTTCTGTATGTGTTAGAGAACTTGATTTCCAGTCTGATGGAAAAATTCCTTGCATGAAGATGGTGAAAGAGGGTGTTACGAAGAGTTTAAAACCTCTTTGTCCGTACCAGAAGGTGGAAGCGGAAACAATGGCATGGTCAGAAAAGATGAAGAGCGCTTATAATCCTCAGGTAGGAGTCTTTATTACAGCCTTAGCAGATGGAGCTTATATGAAAGTACGGGCTGTTGATTTCGGTGAGAAAGCTCCTTCTCGTTTTTCTGCTCGTTTGTCTACCACTCACAATGCGGAAATTACTATGGAAGTACGTCTTGACGGGTTGGAAGGGCAGGTACTGGCAGAACTGAAGGTACCACGCACAGGAGGAAGTGACCGTTGGAAACTTGTTGAAAAGCAGATTCCGCAGGTAACAGGCGTGCACGACTTGTATTTTATCTTTAAGGGAAAGGCTATGAGGAATCTGGCTTACTTTGATTACTGGAAACTGAGCCATTGAGTTTTTGTAGCAAACAATCTTCGTTATGTATGGAAGAGCCGGGAGTTTTTATTCTTCTCGGCTCTTTTTTGTTATGCTTCTTCCTTTTCTTCGTTTTCTTTTTCCTTGCAGCGTTCCATGTATTTGCTGGGGGATACGCCATACAATTCTTTAAACGCGTTAGAGAAGTAGGTCGTATTGTTGAAACCTACCAATTGAGCTATTTCAGACATGTTGTAATTCTTTTCTGATTTCAGCAGGATTTCTGCTTGTTTCAGTCTGATGTTCCTGATGAAATCCCGGGTAGACTGGTTAGTCAGTTCTTTCAGTTTTCTGTATAAATGTACACGACTTATACCTACCTCTGCTGCAATCATTTCCGCATTCAAGTCAGGATTGTTCAGGTTCTTATTGATTGCCTTCAAAACCTTCTGCATCAGTTTTTCGTCTGCAGATTGAGGTTGTGCGACTTCAATATTGGCATCTTGTTCTTGTTTCCCACTAAAATTGTTACGTAATATTTCTCTGTTTTTAATTAGATTTTCAATGGTGGTTATTAAAATATCCAGGTTGAAAGGCTTGGCTATATAGGCATCAGCTCCCAAAGAAAGTCCCTCTATGTAATCTTTCTCACTGTTTTTGGCGGTAAGAAGAATAATAGGAATATGATTGGTCTTGATGTTCTGTTTTAATTTCCGTAGTAATGTGATGCCGTTTATTTCAGGCATCATGATATCGCTGAGAACCAGATCGGGCATGTGCTGCCTGATGAACTCAAGTGCTTCCTTTCCGTTACTACAGCTGGATACACGGAAATGATTACCTAATTCAGTAATCAGATAATTTCGTATTTCATCTTCATCCTCCACAATCAGTATGGAATGCTTCTTTCTGGTGGCTTTTTTAGTTCCCTCTTCGCTATTTTTATCTCCTTCAATAGGAGCCGGAATATGTTGCAGCGGCTGATCCTCCATGGATGATTGTTCTGGAACGTGTTGATTCGTATTCTGACTTAATTCTTCTGTTGAGAGATGGCTGCATCCTAATGGCACATGGATGGTAAAACTGCATCCCGGCTTGTTTTCATTGTTTTTGACGGTGATAGTGCCATGATGCATTTTTACGAGCGACATAGATAGATGGAGTCCGATTCCGGTTCCTTTGCTTCGTGATCGGTCATCGCTTATCTGGTAGAATCTTTCAAAAATACGTTCCATCTCACTTTCCTTTATGCCGGTGCCATTGTCTTCGATAATGATTTCTGCATAGTTGTTCAATGGATAAACATTTGAAGAGTCATTGACGGAGTTTATATAGATGTTGATTTCTCCTTCATTCTGGATATGTTTGAAAGAGTTTGAGAGTAAATTAAAAATTACTTTATCAAAGTTGTTAGGGTCCAGCCATATTTTCAGGCTCTCCATTTGGGTTATAATATTTAATTTAGCTCCTTTAGCAGCTGCTTGATATGCAAACGTGTTTTTTATATCATTGATAAAGCCGATTAAATCTACTTCTGTGAAGCTCAGTTTCATCTGGTTCTTGTCTATCTTCCTGATATCCATCAGTTGGTTAATCAGGTTTAAGATTCTTTGTGCGTTACGCTCTATTAAAGAGTAGCTTTTCTGTCTTTCGCTGTCATTATCTGTAGAGATTAATTTCTGTAATGGACTGATGATTAAAGACATCGGGGTTCTGATTTCGTGAGAAATATTGATGAAGAACTGTAGCTTACTTTCATTGATTTCTTCTAAATGCTTGTGTCTCAGCATCTCCTGTCTTACTCTGTATTTTTCTTTAGCTTGGTGTACAAAGATGGCTATTATACTGATAATGATTAATGTATAGATAACCCATGCCAGACCGGAATTGTACCATGCCGGATGTATATTAATGATCACTGTCTTTATTTTAGATTCAGAAGTGCCATTGATAGCTTTTACTTTAAATTCATATTTCCCTACAGGTAGGTTGCTGAAGGAAACGCGAGAGTTTCCTTTAGGCAAAGAGTTCCAGGTTCCATTATTCATGGAGTATAAATAGTTTTGTGGGGAAATAAAATTCTCTGTAGCGAATTCTATATAAAACGAATTGTCATAGTGGGACAGATTGATTTCTTTGGTATGGAATATATCGTTATCTATCACATGATAACGTCCAGATTGGGTCATTTCGTTGACAGCTTTATCATGCAGATAGAAGCCGGTAATTCTTATATTGCTTTGAAACTTTTGGGTTTCGATGTCATTCGGGTTAAAAAAGACAATACCGTTGGTTCCTCCAAACAGAATTTTTCCGTCGGGAGATATGCAATAGGCATTTCTTGAGAATTCATTATTATACAATCCGTCTGATACAAAAAAAGGAATAAACGATTTGCTGTGGGGATTATATTTGGCAATTCCCTGGCTGGTACTTACCCATAAATCCTTGTTCTTATCCGTAATAATTGATGAAATCAGATTATTGGGAAGTCCATTGTGAGTGGTCAATTTCTCAATTATATTCAATTTATAATCCATCACATAAATGCCTTCCGGTGTTCCTACCCATATATGGTTGTCCGGACCTTGTGCAATGGTGTTTATACTTAAGCCTATTAGTGCCTTCTCATTACCTGTCACTTTTAGGTTTCGTGTATCTATGCATTTGATACCATCATAAGTTCCTACATATAATCGTCCATCAGGAATATACAATAAAGTATTAATCCATTGGTTTATTGTCTTTTCAGATAGCACCTGATGTACTTTTATGTGCTGATAAGAGTCTGATGAACCTGGTAAATCTGCATAATAAAGGCCAGTTCCCATTGTGCCGATCCACAATCTCTTATGAGGGTCTTCCACGAAACTGTATACTTTTTTTATTTCATTGCCTTCATTATTTTGCAATGAAATTTTTGAAAGCCTGTTTGTTTGTGAATCAAATAAAGATATTCCACTAAGATAGGAGCCTATCCATACTTTTTTGTTGGAATCCTCAAAGAGGCACATAACGGTAGGAGGAACATCAGGGTTTTCATCTTGACTAAGATGCTGGAGAAAGTTATAGTTTTTGTCTAATAAATAAATACCATCATTATCTGTGCCTACGATTAGTCTGCTCTTATCTGTCGTTTTACATAAAGCTGTAATGCAGTTGCTTCCTATATAATTTCGGAGAGAAGAAAAGTTTCCTATATAGCTGAACATATTAGCTTGTGAAGGAATAAATGCTACTCCTTTCTGGTAGATACCAATCCAAAGATTGTTGCTGCTATCTGTCAGTAAAGAATGTACCTTGCTTTTCTTGATATTTATATTATCGATGTAAAAATCTGTATCGGCTATGGATTTCTTTAAAATGTCATAAGCTACGATTCCTTCTCCGTCAATACCAATCAGCATGAGGTTCTCATTTTGTTTAAGAACTTTAATGGGAAAATTAGAATGAAATATTTGATGGAAAGCATTATCAGCTTGATTGTAAGCAAAGACTCCTCGTCCGCTTGTACCCACATATATATTGCCGTTTGAATCTTCTGCGCAACAATTGATAAATTGATTTCCGTAGGGTGCTCCAACTGTATAGTGATGAATTTTTTTATTTTTGTCAATTCTGACCACTCCATGGTATTCCGTACAAATCCAAATATTTCCGTTACGGTCTTCCATTATATCATTTATGTTATGTCCGGTTAAAGACGGATTCCAGTCTTTAATTCGGATATTCTTACTCTCATCATACGAGAGTTCTTTGATGCCATATCCACTTGTACCTATCAATATGCTTCCGTCACTGAGTTGCGTGATACTTTTATTGTTGTATTCGGAACTGGAGTTGGATTTTTTTATGGTAATGAAAGAATCTGATTTGTAATCATAAAATTGAAGTCCTTTGGTCGAGAGTACGTATAGATAACCTTTGCTGTCTTGAAATGTTCTGTATACATGATTCCCAAGCAATGAAGTAGAATCATTGAAATGATTTTTGTAATTAACAAATTTGGCGCCATCGTATTTGTTTAATCCATCTTCTGTAGATACCCATATATATCCTTTGGAATCTTGGTATATATGGTTAATCATACTACTGGATATATCTCCATGAGTTGAATATAACTTACAAAACTGTCCTTTACAAAAAAGAGGTAGAAAACACAGAAAGATGATTAAAATAAAGGTTTTGTTTTTCATTATCTGTATCATAAGTTTACACTTGGTTATTTCCCTAATGGATAAGTTTGTTGAAATGTACGTATTGTTAGTGATGCAAAGTAAATTCTTTTTTTTCATTTCTCAATGAAAAGTAAAGGAATTAAATAGATACTTTTTATAGAGTTTTTAGTATAGGAGAGTGTTTAAAATAAGCAGTGTATGTAGACGTTAATACCCTTATTGTAGAGATGGTGTAACATATACATATGCTTTTTGTTACAATAGAAAATGAAATGTAACCATAGATGTAAGCTTCGTATCCTGTCGGATATACGTATTAATAACCTTTCCGTATTTTTGTTACAGTGAAAAATACAATGAAAAGTATATGAAAACACATTTTATTATTAAACGATTTTTGTTAGGCTTAGCCTTGCTTGCTTCTTGTGATTTTGGAGCTTTTGCAAAGGTGGTTTTACCGGTGCTGGTATCAGACGGTATGGTGTTGCAGCGAAATGCTCCGTTAACAATATGGGGAACGGCTGATCCGTCTGAGAAGGTTTGTGTAAAGTTTCAAAAGAAACAATATAAGGTAACGGCGGATGAGAATGGGAAATGGGCTGTAACGCTGCCTGCCATGAAAGCCGGAGGACCTTACTCTATGACAATTAACGACATTGTTTTAAATGATATTCTTGTTGGAGATGTCTTTTTATGTTCAGGTCAGTCTAATATGGAACTTCCGGTTAATCGGGTAATGGATAAATATGCAGATGAGATAGAAGGGTATGAAAATACCTCTGTTCGATATGTGAAAGTTCCTTATTCGTATGATTTTTCTCAACAGAAAGAAGATATTCGTCCTGTAACCTGGCGTCCGATGACGACCGAAAATGTAAAAGATTTTTCTGCGATATGTTATTTCTTTTCCCGGTTGCTGGAAGAAAAGACTAATGTGCCGGTAGGTATTATTAATGCAAGTTGGGGAGGTACTCCGGTGGAAGCTTGGGTTAGTGAAAAAGGATTGCAAAACTTTCCGGAGTATGTACATCAGAAGGCCTTATATGAGGATACAGAATTAGTTTCTCGGATAACGGAGACTGAAAGGCTGCATCAACAGGCATGGAATAAAGTATTGTATAAGTCTGATGCAGGACTTCATGGTGTGACACCCTGGTATGCGGAGGATTATGATGATTCGGATTGGGAAAAGGTAGATATGTTTTCAGATAACTGGGCCATTCGTAATGGCCGTCCTTTGAACGGAGTGCATTGGTTCAGGAAGGACTTTTTTGTACCAGAGGACTGGAGTGGAAAAGAAGCCGTTTTACGTTTAGGGTGCATTGTGGATGCAGACTCTGTGTTTGTAAACGGACATTTCGTCGGCACTGTTTCCTATCAGTATCCTCCTCGTATTTATAAAGTACCTTCCAAGTTGCTGAAGAAGGGAAAAAATCAACTTACTGTACGGTTGTTTAGTTATGGAGGACGTCCTTCTTTTGTAAAGGAAAAGCCTTATAAAATCCTTTTCGGAAAAGGTTGTCACTCGCAGACAAACAAACCGAGATACCCCGACCGAGCGGACAATCCCTATTTTTCACCCCTCCCCCTTTTCGGATGGAAAATCGAATTTTTTACTTACCATTTAATAGGATTCCACATAAAACAGACCGCTCCCTATTTATGCCCGAAACCATATAACAGCATAGAATTATTTGCATTATATAGAATCGGAAAGCTATTCTTACATGGAGATATGCCGCCTTTTTAGTTGGTTATGAATGGAGTTATCTTTTTACAAGTAATGGGGAATAACTCTAAACTTTACAAACCATGAAAACATTAAATGAAAGGGCGACAGAGATTCTGCAAACCTTGTTGGCCGTGCGGGCTAAAAAACTGAAAATCAAAAATGCAAGCCAGACAATCCATGTGAAACTGACTGACTGCATCGGAAAGTACAACCTTATTTCGCTGACACAGCACATCGAAATAAATGGCGTTCTTTTCCGTGACCCCGAAGTGATTTTTGCTTTTAACACCATTAAACGGCAGTTTATCCCTTACCACTACATCAACGATTTTTTTGAAATCGAGAAATGTTGCGCCACACCGACGGTAGAGGGATTAATACCTCGCAACGAAATAGACCAACACAATTTAGCATGTTTCGTAAACCGTTGGCTGTTGCAACTAACCTCAAAACTGGAAATCCAATGGATGCGCAACGAATAGTACAGAATTGTGTTTTGAAGAATCAAAGCACGGTTATCGAGGAAATGATACG